>Ga0228710_1003000_pt1 | contig 26875 bp, 13 predicted proteins | sample MedpolnodulmetaG_FD_177995 | JGI IMG/M metagenome (GOLD analysis project Ga0228710, IMG submission 177995) | Root nodule microbial communities from Medicago polymorpha collected in Santa Monica, California, United States - pink nodules | ecosystem: Host-associated > Plants > Roots > Nodule... | reverse complement strand
TCAAAAAAAAAAAAAAAGAAGGACCGATCTATCTGTATGTTCTATCAAATTGAGTTTTTGTAATTTCATAATGTTATGTTGTTTTATGAATTGTTTGTTTAACTTGTATGTTATGTAATCTTAGTTGTGTTTGATTTATCTGTACGTTTGATTGGAAAAAAGTGTTTGTGGTAATTCTATGTAATACATGACTTTATGAAACAAATAGAACCTTGTTACTTCCGATCAACATGAAACATGGTAAATATAGCCCATCAAAAGACACAGTTTGATCCCATCGGCACATAATTTATGATCGTTTGATATAAGAGTAATTTCAGTCTTTTGGGGGGTCTATGAGCAAACTAGGAAACCCACATTTATATTATATTTCTATAAACTTTTGGGCCATAAAAATTGGTCACAAGAAAGAGAACCTAATTGACACCTTTTTTCACCTATTTAATTTCTCGTGCACCTTATATTGTCCATATTATAGAATTTGAACCGCAAAAAAACTCCGTAAAACCCTCCAAAACACGTTAAACGTTTCAGATTTTAAAATTCAAACAATGTACACGAGAATAGGGTGGAAAAAGTAACTGCCAATCTAATGGGTTCACATAAACACATATGACATAAACAATGTACACGAAAAACTCATAGGATTGAAAAAGTAATTGCCAACTTAATGGGTTCACATAAACACGCACATGACATGGGCCAAGTATACACACTTATGTTTAGTCAAAAAAACATAACGTCTTACCTTATGCTTCGTCAATAAAAACATAACGTCTTACCATGAAGAAGAAAGCATGTACTAACAATCTAACATGCAACAAAATTTTCAACCCAAAAAAAACATGCAAATTTTCTTGGTTGATAAAAATAATGCAATTAATTCTACTTCAAAATACTCAAACAACCTGCCAAAATCAATTCCTTAAATATATTTTCTAGAAATAATTTTGTCTCTTCCAAAATTAAAACCAAAAGATGCACTTAGATATTTTTGGCATAACGAGATCAGAATTGCCAGCTTGTTCCGGTCCCATGGACTGACGAATATTATTTAACAAGGTTAGATCATCGCGGCCCCAACGTGGTTATGGGCATGTCTTGTCCAAATTTCCAATTAATTTTTTATTTGAATGATTAAATAATTTCTTTTTTCCTTAGATTATCTCTTCCTACAGTGATTTTTTTTTATATCCATACACATTCTAGAATTAAGCTCAGATTTCTATACCTAAAGAATATGATTAAGTTCCCTTCATTCAGTGTACAAACTCCTAATCAGAACAATATCCATACGGAAAATATGTTAGTTTTTTGGATGAAATATATACGAAAATATACCGTCTTAGTACAAAATAATTTTGTTCAACGCCAACATATCAATAATTGTAAAACCTTTCTCTTAAGGCGTTTATATATTTTTTTCTTTTACAAGATATATCAATCCAGAAACCTCTCAATCTAACCAAGCTTATCATTTTTTTTTAACTAAGATCTCACTAAGAAATGTTTTTACATACTGTGCAAATCTACACACTTCCACTAGTTTAAGTGCTTGTTTGGTTTTCAGTTTGTAAGCCTTAAACGTGCGTTTTCATTGACAGAATCAATTATACCACTAAAGCAACATGTCTGGTTCTCCAAATTTTGACGTGATTTTCATTTTAGAATCGCTTCTAGTAGAAGCAGCTTAATATTATTATGCCTACGCCACATTATTATTTTTTTAGTGTAAGAAGAGGTTTGTCCAAATCTCATTTCCTTCTTCTGGGCCTCTGGCCAGCTACATCAAATCTGACATTAATGTCAAAATTTATCAGGTATGCTGGATATATATATTTTTTATTTTATTTTTTGCTGCATATTTTCTCTTATACTACTACACGTGTTTTTATTTTCAATTAGGTGCAGACAATGATCTTTACACCTTTTCATAATAAATTATACGTTGCGGTTTTATTACATTTCATTTGGGGATATGCTTCTTTAGTAATGTCAAAAAGAAGCAATCTATTTTTCTTTTACATAGTAGTAATCTATTATTCATTCATAAATAAGGAATCAATCAAGAAATGGTTATTAAAATAAAATAAAAAGCAACCGATATAGTGTTGAAAGAGTTGATATCACTTCTCTTGTAAAATAATCCGAGTTTGATTTATGAGTCATTTATTTGAAAGAGAAAAAGAGAAAAAGTATTTTTTTTCCTTTCCAATTCGAAGATTAGTTTCATAGCATATCACCTATTCACATGATGCTAATTTACGATGGTGTCCCTATTCACATGCCAGCCTATCGGTTGTTGATTGCATGATCTTCTCCTGAAGATTTGTTGAAGTGTTGATTTAAATATTATGGTTTCATGCATTGCAAATGATAAGCATCTAAGATATATAATATACCTACCGCACATACATATATTATATATATATCTCAAATCAAATTTATTGTGTGTATAATATATACGGTCAATTATGGATGGAGGAGCAGTTGATTAGATTAGAAAAAGGTGCTGCCAATCTAATTGCAAACGTGATGGTGCTCAAGTACAATCAATTCGATTAGGGGCCCATGCATTCATCAGGAAAAGTTGATTAAAATGTTTATATAAAGAAAACATATTGTGATCAGGGAACAGGTAAGCATGGTGCTCTAAAAAGCCTGCATATATACTAAAAGATGAGCACTTAAAAAGCCAAGCCTCTCTTGAATAAATATATTAATTTGCCGAGAAATTATTCTACCTCCAAGGGAATCCATTCTTATATTATACTATTAAATTAAAGGTTTTATTAACGAGTGTCCTCGGGACACTCTTTAAGGATCTCAAATTTAGAAAATATTTTTCAAAAATGTCAATGTTACAAATTCCAATGCATTGATTACACAATTTTTCATAAAAACTTACTATTAAAAGTGTTTAACACTCGTTAACATTTCCCTTAAATTAATACATAGAAGAGGAAGCAGAATAGACAACATTGGCCGCAAGACAAGGATAGAGGAATAATATTTGACAAAACCTGCCTTATTGCCTTCCTAACTCTTCATTATTTACTAAAATAAAATATTAATAAGCAAAGATTAGGCTAAATTTCAGATGTCAGCATGCATATGCTTTAAAAAGGCAAAGAAAAGTTGATTCATTTTAGTGTTCCTTCCAAGACAATCCATTGCCTTTTTAGGGTTTAGGTAAAGAAAATGAAAAGATTGAGGTACACATCATTGGTGGAAGAGAAAAAGGGAAAATATAATATTGTGGTGGTTATTATCACATACTCCTTCCTCCTCACTCAAATATAAACAAAAATATCAATCAAAATTAACAATTAAAAATAATAATAAGTTTTATATTTAAAATTATAATTCATCTTTATTTAATTCTTTTTAAAAACTTATTTTATGATGATAAAATTTGAATTGATCGACCACATTAGTGTGATACAACTAATCGATGTTTGAATATCTGAACTATACATGACCGTCTGTTTGAAGAAAAAAAAACTTCCACCATAATAAAATATAAACAAGTGAAATCTAAATTAATCAAATATTTTTGTTCTAAATTTTGAATAAAATACATTTTTCTTACTCATATTTTGTTAGGTTGAAGAGTATACCGAGATAGGTCAACTATTTAAACGAATATCAATTAGTCTAAAGATTAGCATTCATAATTGTGGCAATAGAGTAAATATAGTTAGAATTTAATAGTGACTACTAAATAGAGTTAGTATGTGGGTTGGTTTTTTTTTCCTGTCAAAAAAAATGTGGGTTGGTTTTGTGCGTTGGAGTTCATAATATAACTTTGATTTTCTAGTTTACATGAGATTACAAAAGCTTAATTAGCATAATCAAAGCAGGTTAAAAAGAAATGTTAAACAAATAATTAGGGGATTTTCATATTTTTCTTCATTAATTTGTCTTATATTCGTTGATACTTCATCTTTATCCTTAATCCATTTTTTTCAACATAACTTTTGACAAACTGATCATTTATGCTGGGGACCTCCATGAGACATGAAACGTGTGAGAAGAAGTACACGATTGCATCTTTCACATGAAACTACAATCACTCATAATAAATATCTCATGAAAAAACTTGACTTAAAAAAACCTCACATTCACGTTCACATTCACATTCACATTCACAAAATTATTCATCGTAATGATTTGCTTTTTCATTCCTTCAATTTCTAAATTACTATTATAGCCCAACCAACGGTATATCTACAAAGGGATATTTGAGGTAAATAAAAATTGTTGATCTGTTTCTGAAGAGCTTTAGGTCTCGATAAACTTGGCTAAATCCTGTTAAGGGAATGAAGAATTCACAGAAAAGTTAAGCACCGGCCTTTACAGCATCAAATGGGAAACGGGGAGAAGGATTCTGATTCCTAAAACCTCAACAAGTAGGACAAAAGATTAAAGAAGATAGGCAACGAGTCTAATCAATCAATTATCATATATAGTCAAGACCATGTAGAGGGTTTAATTCTAATTCACAATAAAAGAAAGCAAAAATATGATTGAAATAAAAGAGCTTAAGGAAAAAAATTCAATAATCTATTAATCATAATATTCATTCCTTTTATTAATTTTCCTTTCTTTTATTAGAAAATATGACTCTCATTATAGGACAGAGGAGCTAGAGTTTTTATTATTTCCTCTATCTTATATAAAGTGACATATAAAGAGAAAAAAAAAAATCCAGGTTAAGTTATGTTTTGTTTTCATTGACACATTATATGTACATAGAATTCTCTTAATTTGTAATAATTTTTTTTCTTTCAGATAACCTACTTTGATTTTTTTTCTTCATAAAACTACCCTACTTGAAACAAAAATTTCCAAATCACTCTACTTTTTTGTCAGGCCTCACATTTCTTCAATCAACGAGATAGGACTTTTAGATCGGTTAATGGAATAACCATTTTAATAAGTGGTCAACGTTTTATCAATATGTTGGACCCCGTCGTTCCATACAACAACGTAGGATTTTTTAGATCAAATTAGGCAAGAATCAATTTAATAAGTGCTCATAAGAGTTACCCACCTTTTTTGTGGGGCGTCACTACTCCAAATAGAGAAAGACGATTTAGATCAATTAATCAATCCAAAATATCATACCTTGCTAATTGGGACAGCGAGACCCCATAAAACTGATAAAAAGCAGAACAACTATGTAAGTTGTGTTTGACGTCAAGTGAATAGTATGACCTATTCTTTTGCAAACGAATCATTATTCATAATTCGTTCCTCTATGTTTATTTTATCATGTTTCGCTTTGCATTGAGTTCTTAATATCTAATGAAATGCATTGAATTCCTTTAGTAAGAAAATCGTTTTAATTTTTTAAAAAACCAGATAAAACAATACACATTAGCATTCCTTTAAAAAAACGCATTAGCGTTAAGAATGTAAAAGGTTCGGGGAGCATATGAAGAAAAAAAACTTCATAGATTAGGGTATAAATCCTAAACATTAATTATTATGAAAAATGAAAAGATTAACCCTCAATATTAACTTATTTTTCAATTGCCAAAATATATTAATAAAAAAGAGGAGCAACACAAGCCTGCTTATACATAGAAACAAACCCAAATCAAGCAAATCAAACAACACCATAAACAACCATGAGCTCAAACATTATAACAGTTCCACTTTCCATTCGTATAGATTACAAGAGTGATCCAAAGTTTTATCTAGAAAGAATATTAACTTTTTTTTAAAGGGGAGAGAATATTAACTTGACACATGTAGTTTTGACATTTTAATTTCTAATAAGTGACACTAGCTAATTAAAATATTTTCCTCAAAAAAAAAAGCTAATTAAAATATGAAAGGATATATATAGATTAGTCAATGACCATAGATAGATACATTAGGTGTTTAAGGTTGGAAAGAAACCCATTATATATAATATTAAGCACAAGAAATATAAATATATAAAAAAAAGGTAGAGGGTCGAAAGGTGGAAGTGGGGGAGAAAAGATGACTTTATAGAGTGGTTGATGAATTGTTTTCATTCTAAAGTCTGAGACGACAAGAGGAACGGACACAAAGTATAAAGTTGTAAAGTTATATGTGTTGGGAGAATACGACAACATACTACCTTTTCTCTTGTTCTGTTTTTTCTGCATCTTTGACAAAGCCTAATTTTTTATGACTACTCTCCCCTTCATTTTTCTGTACAGAAATATTCCTTTTTATACTTACACACACGTTATGAATAATAAATTTGGAAAGTTATATATAAATTTATTTAATAATTTATAATTTATTTGTCTGAAATAATTATTTAATAAAAATAAAAACTATTTAATATATGCTTCTGATTTTTGTATGGGAAAAATATATGCCTAATTTTACCTTCCTTTATTCCTTTCTAAACCAGCCAAACTTTTATTTGCAAAAAGAGCTTAAAGTATTATGTACTATTTTATTCTCTTTCTTAAATGGATGATGATAGTGCCACACACTCCATTAACGTGGGTAAATTTTTGTTTGGACAACCATCAGCGTAGTTGCAAATTGGATGTTTTTATCATAAAATAATCCAAGTTGAGAAGCTTTCTTAATTGACTTTTTTTCACTAAATAATACTCCGTTGTTTCAAATCTATAGAATACCTTGTAATCAATTTTTTGTACAATACCTCGAAAATCGTATATAACTTCAATATTGCTAAAACTGTAAATGATAAATATGTAAAAAAAATTACAACATTCAAGTTAATTATATAAAACAACGTAATGTCCACAAATATAACAAAATTAAAGTGATCCAATCAGTAATGAATTGAAGGTGACAAACATTACCGCAACAAGCAACAAACAAAATATTATCATATTTAAACAAAAAATTCGTAGAAAAATAGGAATATGTGTGAAAACACTTAGATAAAAAGGAAAAAAATTATGTTAAGTGGGTGGTTCAACACAAGAAAAATGGTCCAAAATCACCCTTCTCCATTGAATGAAGAAGAAGGAAGAGAGATAATTAAATATAAGGTACTGTTAACTTGTGTCAGCACACCCTAGTGTCGCTCTTCCAACAATCAATCAAGCGGGTAATCAACGAGAAACTCTCAATGGCCTCGACAATATATTTTTCTCTCAATTCAATCGAAACTAAATTTATGTAAAGACATATGGACACAGTTAAAAATACGCATTCTTTAATGTTAAATCTTTCACTTATCTCACTCAAAAATTGATTTGAGCATTAGAGCGTTTACATTACAAAGTAGCCCTAAAGATCAACGTATTAATTAATTTCACCAACTTTTGCTATCAAATTGTCCCGTGCAATTAAGGAAGAAATCATCTTGTTCGTCCTTTTTTTCTTTTCGAACCGTATATAATCATGGATTCCTTACCGAATGCATTGTACCTGTAATCCCTGAGCTAGACTTTAATTAATTCAATCAAATGATTTCACACTATGGACAAATCATATTCATGATCATGTTCACGAAACGTACGATTCTCACCTTTTTCTAATTTCCACAGGTGAAGAATTATTGATCAGTGGTAACTCAATTCACTTGAATATACTGTTTGGCTAACGTGTATTATTGATTGATCGCGATTTAGACTTTATTAATGAGAACCTCCGTTGTTTGGTCTAGGTGTAGTTTGAGACGTTAAATTGTGCTCTTTTCTCATGTCAAGTCATCTCCGTATTAATGATTTATGTGTTAGGTCGATTCATACAAAAGTTTGATCTAACTTTAATATGGTCTTTATTAATAGACAGTGAGATCATCCTCCAAATTAAATTAGTTGATCCTTTATATTGAATACCAATTTTATTTTATTTTTAAAACTTTAGTTATGGCTCATTTAAATTCGTACCCATTTAAATGCATTTGTTTATTTATATTGTCTTATACATTAATTTTTTTTTACTGAGGTTGGGTTTAGCCAGCTGAAGAGACTAGTGATCTCACAACAATGATCAATGTACAAATTCGGAAGAGGGGGAGGTACTCGTATTTAAATTAATATCCAACAATGCTTTAAATATGATTACTCGTGGAATGAACATGTGTGAAATTAGAAAAAAAAAAACTTTTTATTTTAAAATAGTCACTTTTCAAATTACAATATATTGGTTTAGTTTGTACAGATAAGATTCTTTAAGAATACATACAAAAATATCTTCAAATTTTAATTTCTAGAAACTATTTTGTTATTTTTTTCAATTCAACATTTAATAAGTATATAACGCAGAATAATTTATTTCATCATATTATAAAGTATATCTAAAAGGTGTTTTGTTCAAAAGCATATCTATAAGTTAACTTTTTACTTAATTTTAATATGGCACTTCCGAAACCATCCAAACTTCCTAATAATAGTAGCCAAAAAGAAGTATACAAAGAAGTATTTTTTTTAATTGATCCATTAAACCTGGTTAGATCAACATGGTTAGGCAAATTAAAGATAGTATGATTAGCATTCGTGGCTACTACGGTCATAAAGAAGAGGGGGGATAAAAATCTTGGGGCAGCTAGGGACAGAGTTGAATATAGTTGGATCTCTATGACTTGAATTTTTTTAGAGAGATCTAATAGATCGAGAAGTGTAAGAAAAAGACATAACAAAAAAGGATGAAAATAAATGAGAACACATGCGTTGTTGATGTCTTAAAGAAGACGATAGAGTCAAAAAAATAGGCAAATATGAATGAAATGAATGTGAAGTATACACAAAGCATTACTTGTCTTGTTTTGGTCACTTGCACTTTTGGTAGTCCAACTTGACAAAAACTACAACTAATTCATTAATGACCTTACGTAGCGTTGAAAACATGCTTCAGTTAGAGGCTGCTATGGTTCCAAAAACCGGCTTACAAATTTCTTTAACGCGTTGATTATGAAAAAAGATTGTGACTATATCAAATCTAGAAGTTGATTTAAAGCTCCGTTGCACGGACACTTCTAATTGAAGGCGTGTCTCTGTTTCCGACATGTATCGTGTTTGACACCGACACTTGTTATTATATTGAATTATGTCATTTTTTCAAAATTTTATCCGTGTCGACGTGTCTATGACCATGTCTATGTCCGTGCTTCATAGATTTAATGTAATTAATCACGCACTCAACCCTTCTCTTGTTGTATTCAACTCTTTCTTTCTTGATAAAACTTTTCTTCTTTTGGTATCTTCGGTTCAATTTACATTACTTTTCTTTTGAACCAAGAATGGAAATTGATAATGACGTATGCACATAACGGTATAGCTAAGAACATTCATTCTTTAATTACTAGCAAAGTTTGTTTTTACTAATTGATGATAAGGAAATACTCAAATACGTTAACTGCAAAACAATCATTTGTGTCGGTAGGGATATGTGTTAATTTGTTTGGTAATGCCGGTCCCTTTTTCCTCAGCTACCAAAAGCAATTGGCAGCAACAACGTTCATGAACCGATCATGTACATTACATGGTTGGTGACTAAACTAACAAATAGTAAGGGTTGTGCTAAGCGGCCTTTTATGTGGCCTACATATTGGATGGCTCTTGTCATTCTAAACTTGTCCTTTTTCATTTCATATCTGAATTTATTCAATAAAATTATTATATGTTTGTGGATGGTGGCTTTTAGGATGGGAAATGTCCCATATGCTCATCATTGGGCATATGTTATATGGTTCAAAATTTTGTTAATAATATGTGTTGCTCTTTGTAGGTAAAAGAAGCCTTTGATATTTAGCATATCCTCTTCACTATTGAGATGGTGAGCATATTGGTGTAGTTTTAGGGAAAAAAAAAAAGGAAAATGAATATTAATGTTTCAAAACTCGATTTATATCTATTTTGTGTTGTTTTTGTTGAGTCAATGTTGATCAGATACCAAATCGAAAACAATTTCATTTAAAAATCTAAAAGCTGAAGCATACAGGGAATCAGTAACTAAATTTGGAGAATAAGAATACTTATGTTTTTTTTATTATTTGGAAGAAGTAAAGGATTTTCAATATTTACTTTGAAAATATCAATTAAAGTCACATGCTTGCTAAATTAAAAAAATAATAGTAGTTTGTATTGAAAACAATAGTCTTTAAATTTTCAATGAATGGTACACACCGCTTCTGTAGTGAAAATAATAGTAGTTTGTATTGAAAACAATAGTCTTAAAATTTTGATGGAAAACGATGAAAGAAAAAGGGTGAAGGAACAATACTCCATTTTATTAATATCGATAACCATCCTCCATTTAATTGATAAATAAATATATCTATGCTTACAGAGGAAGAGAAAAAAAACAATATTTAACTTTATAAGACAAATTAAATAATCTTTTTCTAAGGGAAAAAATGACACATACCGACCCTTGTTCCACCTCTAACGGTTTTTCTCGATTTTACAAAGGGTCATTGACTTTGTCCTTCCAAAGAGATCTATTTACATTTCTATAACCAACAAAAACGGATATTATCACTCATGTTCATTGTGTATTAACAATAATCAATATTCAATATTCGATACTCAACACTATTACTACTACTCCGCCGCGACTCTCACACTAGCAGGTAGCAACTCTTGTGAGTTCCGGCGATCGGAGTAGCCATCATCTTCAAGCCTAACCAGCAGCGAAGACTCATGCTCATCATGGTTGCTTGAATTGTAGCTCTTGTTCAACTGGTGGAAGGAAGGAACTAATACCTTTTCCATCCATTCATCTATTGTGGTTTGGCCTAACCACACTCCACTTGTGATCTTGTCAAGAGCCTCCTCCTGTACTTCAATTGAGATCCCATTTCCAACCACGGCAGAGAATCTTTTCGCAATGCTTGCTGAGAAATTGCTACGAATGAGATCGAAATTCAATGGCTTGAAGACAATGGCATCATCCACAGAATCTAGAAGCTCACGGGGTTTAGAGGGCGATCCTCCGTTGTGATTGTTCTCTTCGTGGTCCACTGTGAAGTCACTAGAATTATGTGATCCATCTGCCCTGTCTTCCTCTACATCAGCGGCTTCATTAAGATCAAATGATAAACCTAAGTTCAATTCCTTTCTAGGCTTCAAAGACCTGTCTTCATTCGACAACCAACTGGGTCTGCGTTTTGATACCTTCTTTGTCACTGATAGCCGCAATTGCCAACCTCCACTTGCTAAATTTTCAAGTTTTTCGTCGTCTAGTGCAGCACCATTGGACAAGTAGCTAAGGTCCTCAGGCAACCAATTTGAAGTGAGGATAAACATGACATTTCCTAGACTGATTTCACGGCCATGAGAATCAGGGAACCGTCCTTGCTCCATGGCTCGTTTGATGTTCCCGCGAAGAAGGGTGTTGGCTTCATCAATGTCCTCAAGCATAATGACAGAGTGTGGGTTCCTTCGGATGGTCTCTACAATGCGATCAAGGACTGTTTTTCCACGGAATTGGTGGGCATCAGAGTCTCCATCTCCACGTCGCTGTGCAAGGGAGATTACTATTGGATTGGACCCTGATACCAGTTCAGAAAGGGCTGCTGCCATTCTCTTCTTGCCAATTCTGTCCGGACCTGTGAACATTAACCATGTGTCACCCTTTGATCGTCTTTTACCATTGCCTAACTTGCACTGAGTCACTGCAGTAGCTATTGCAGATGCTGCATCCTGCTGCCACCACACCTTTTCTGTCAGAGTTTTGAGTAGCTTCTTGAAAGAGTCAGTATCAAATAATTTTTTGCTATGTAATTCATCAAACTTGTCTTGTGACTCAGAAGACAGGGAACTCAAAAAGTCATTAATTCGTTCTCTGTGTGACTCTTCTGGAATGGTATCAGATGGCTTGGTTTGCCCAAGAACCAGTTCAGTGGTCACTGTACTTTTCCGTGGGCTTGCTGTGTGTTCTGATTGCTGGATAGGAATTGGAATCGAGCTCAATTGAAGAGAGCATCCCAAATTTTTATTTGGTAGCACTTTGGGTTGAAACTGGCGCCCCAGCAAATTCACATTATATAGGTTCGTCATTGAAAAGGGGGTGGGAACAATCCTCTCTGTGCTCACATTTTGCTGATGAAATTTAGGATGCAAGTTTAAGCATGAATCATGCCATTTCTTTTGTATTTCTTGAGTCCTCTTCTTCACATTCCCTTCTTGGCCATTGCTCTATTAAAAGACAAAAGAACACAATAATTAAAACTCATCTATAATTTCTTAACCGCGTGGACCAACCAATACATAATTGTTTTAATCAAATTTACCTGGGCCTGATCCATTACTTTAGCATTATCGTTGTTAGTTCTAGCATTCTGCAACCATTGTGGAAGAGGCGGTCGAGTGGCATCTGGTTTGAGTTCACTATCAGACTTTTCAGTTTCTTTCAACATATCTGCTACTTCTTGTTCGCAGCTCCGCATACACTGTGGGCAACAAGTTGATGCTGCTGCTGCTGCAGGATCTACATTCTCTGAGGAGCGCCTCAGTGGCGTGATAGTCGTAGGTGTCAAGGTCTTTAATGGGGATAAAGACTCAAGTGTGGTGCCGAGAATTCCATTGGTCCCAAGCCTGATCACACAAGAAACAAAAAGTTAAAACCACCAATACCAAATGTGGGAGACAATTTAACCATGTTTCATAGCCTTGTCAAGCTAATTTTGCCTGCCAATAGCACAAAAGGTAAACAGCAGCTAATATTCTCCTGTCTTATAACACTGTTATGGAAACTAAAACATCCCACGTTTTCCTTTCAAAACAAAACTGTTGGAAGTCAAAGCAAACTAATAGTTAAAACTTAAAACAAAAGGAACACAGGATTAACATATTCATTAAGATAAGATTCTCTTAAACTAAAGCCATGGTTGATTCTGTTCAAGAATATTTCTCAACTTCATTCCATCAAACAGGAAAATTAAACATGAATCCCTTTAATTATTCTTGCAACAGAACAGATCAATTGAACAAAATTTGCTAAAATTAAAATTGTGTCATCAAGGGTATACTGTAATTAGATGAAGATCTAAATATTCTCCATCAATGATATAATTGTTAGAGCAGAATTACTTTATGAACAATTAAAACAACCATAGAATATTATACAAATTAAAATACCTTGGAAACATTCCAGGTAGAGGTGATCTTGTGGTAATTGGTACTGCTTGAAGATCCCAATCATTTTCCATGGAAGGATGATAAACTTGACATCTCAAATAAGTCTCACAAGTAGCAGTACCCAATAACCAAAGCTTACCAACACCACCCTCCCCAAATTTGGCAACCAATCTCCCCATCTCCGCAACCGCGGCGCGGCCAGCCTCCGCAAGCGCCGGTTGCTGCATATTCCCCAAACCAAATCCCACAGGTTGTTCCACCAACCATTTCAAATCACCCAAATTGATAAACACACCACCGCTGGAACCCGAATTTCCCAACCGAGACTCAATCAAATCACCCAATTCTTTAATCCTCACAGGTATCTGCCCTCTATCTGAAGGAAGCTCCTTCTCTAAAGAAATAACATGAGCATTGCTAAATACACCCTCCCCTAATTCCTTATTCTCAATCTTCTTCAAAACTTCTCTAATAGCAGCTTCAGGCTCTGATTCACCAACCAAAACAGGATTCCTCTTCTTCGTCCTCATCAATATTTCAAAAACACGATTCACTTCATCACCCTTCTGTGCTCCCGATTGAGCTGCTGCACCTACCTGTTGTTGCAACCTCGGATTCATATACAAATTCCTCGTCGGAGCAGCACCCGGAGTAACCATCCCCGGCCGGAATCCCATCATCGGATTGGAATTAACAACAGTAACAGGAGAAGGAGCAACAGAATTCAAGGATTGTTCAATCGTTGCTTTAACAGCAGGACTAGAAAAACTAGCTTCTCTCATGACCCTACTAACACTAGGATCATCAAGAATCGATATGATGAGTTGTTCCAATTCAACTTTGACAGCAAGAAGGGGTTGTTGTTGCTGTTCAGGATAACCACGACGTTGATGAGCTTGAGCACGTTTCAAAGCTGCCATCAAAGCATTTGAAATAGGCGGTTCAATCGCCGCCGTGGAACTGGCGTTCTGCGACGTAGGTAACCGTTCTAAAGCAACACTGAAACATAATTCCAAAGCTCTACACTGAAGAGGATGAGATGAATTTGGATGAGATTTTATACATGCTTGTCGGAGGTAACCGGAAGGTGAAGCAAGTAGAGTCGCCGCCACATGAAGAGGCGTTGTTTGGCCGTGGTTACGTCGGCCGGCTTCCGCGATTGAATGATTTAAAACACTAGCCGCCTCCGGCGTTAGGGTTTGTTGGATTGTACTTAACCCAGCTCTCATTTCACAATTGAGAATGATATTTGAGTTATTGAATTGAAGAAGAGAAGAGAATGTTATTAATATTATTATGAGAGAAAGTTGTTAAACTTGACTTTACTTTAAGGAGGAGAAAAAGAAGAAGCACTGGTGAGAAAACGAAATTAGTAGTAGTAGTGTATGGAGAGATAAGAAACTTTTTGAATATAGAAGACAAATTAACATTTTTGAGAAGCAATAAACAATGAAAACAAGCTTTTTACAAAACACAAAAAACAAATTCAATAAAGTAATATAGGCTTCTTTTCTAGGGGGGTAGCTTTTGCTTTTAGCTTTTAAGTCCTTTTTAACTTTCCTTTTTATTTTTCTTTCCTTTCAGGGATTCATCTATTTATCTATCTGAGATCTAAGTTAAGTATCTAACTATCTTCACCTTTCTAATTTCTCCTTCCGCTGCGTGTCACCTAAAATAGTTTCTTTCCAAAAGGAAATTTTAGATCCCTCTTTTTCTTTTCTCACTTTTCAATTCACACGAACGAACAAACAAACATACATACATACATACATGAATGAATTAAGGAAAAGGGTATGTAATAATTTTAACTTAATTAAACAGTGGTAATGTTATTTTAATTATTATCGGTGCATTACGGCGAACGAGAAAAATGAAAATAAAATTGTTTATTATTATTGTGGCACGAGAAGAGAGAAGAGAAAGAAAGATACGGAAGTGAAGAAGAGAGAATTTGTAGTAAAACGGAGAATTGAATTGATGGATGAAATGAAAGTACTATCGGTTGCAAGGATTTCTGGAAAATATGCTTTGTGGACAGACTAAACCTGCTCTCCTTTTTCTGTGTCTTCTTCTACTTTTTCATTTTTTTATTTATGCTTCTTTTTAAATAATAATCATTACTGTTATTTTATTTGACACTTGCCTTCTCATAATGTCACTATTTTTTATTATAAAATTTAAAGGCTAATTTGTCTCAACGTGGTACATTAGTTATGATGAAGGAGGCGAAACCACACTTTTTGATGTATTAATAATATACACACACTTTTAAAGGAGATAGTGACATAAATATATAAACAACAGGTTTTTCAATTGCTCCACATATCTATTATATTGATGAATATATAAAGGGATAAGAGATTTTAGATTTTTTTTTTACCATTTCAATTATAGATTTTAATTAAACTAGTTTCTATATTATTTATTTTTCTTACCTTCTAGGATTTGTGTGTGTTTGAAAAAGTCTGATTAAGAATCATTTTTTCTAAAAATCGAACTCAGATTTATAATGTTCTCTGTCTTTTTTTATATAAATACTTCTAAAAAGTGGTTGAAGTGATAAATTTGCTTTCATATTACAAGACAAACTAATAGTATTAGTGAAGATCACATTTAAGAAATGAATATATGTATTTGAAAATTTGTCGATGGTATTATATTTAAGAAAATACTAATTTATATTGTAAGAGCACATGTTAAGATACTAAAGATAGAAATTATCCATTGAAAATTTTTCAATTTATTTTTCACAGGATTAAAATTTAGAATTTCTTAATAAATATTTATTCTTAAACCTTAACATATACCCTAAGAGCACATGTTATAATTAACATATGACCCTATATTTAAAAACAATTTTATAATTAGAGATAAAAGGAGTCACCATGAGCATAAGTTGGTATAGACATGCATTGTTATACGTAAGAGTCGGAATTCAAACCCAAATACCCTACTTATTCACCCTAAAAAAAATATGAATTCTTTGCATTGAGAGATGCTCCTTCAGTTGCGGTCTTTGGAGTTTGGATTGACTGACTTTTTAATTTTTACTCTCTCACTTGTTTGTTTGATTTTATTCTTAAAATAAAAATGGAAGTGAAAAAACTAAAAAGATTAAGGGAAAAAAATGTCTTCTAACCCAACCCACGCACGTAATGGGAGGTTCAACATACGACCAAAGACGAAGAGGACACATTCTGAAGCGGGGCCCTTACGCGCCTGGAAAATGTGACACTAAACTGCTACTGTCTCACAACACACCTCAATCTCAATTTTTCCTTTCAACCAATTTTCTGCTTTTTCACACGCAACACCATAAAAAGGTATCTCACTACTTTCACCTTTTTCAACTTTACTACTTCAATTTCAATTACTCTCTCTCTCTCTCTCTCTCACTTTACCAAGGATACGTGATGGTTTCGCAAGTCACCATTACCACATGAAATCTAAAGATGCACTCATTTTCTTATGCTAATCCTTAATAATTATTACTCTCTCTTCGTCTCATATGTTAGATTTTCGTACATGCTCTAACTCATTTTTATAAATTGACTTATAAAATATTATCTCCGTTCTAAAATAAGGGAATCATGATCATTAAAAAAAACCAGGATATAAGTGAAAGAAAGAGACAATATGTTTTAAGTGTCTTTATTAAGTATTTGAGCATCCATTGTGATCATCGTTGGGAGTCTGAAAAACGCTAGGAATGACAATGAATTGAATGTTTAGAACCATTAAGAGATTCAAACGCCACATCTTTACATAAAACCTTAAGACATTAAATATACGAGTTTCCTCTCTTACGCATCTAACATTTCCTCAATTTCTAATCAATGTGAGATATAATAGCTTACACTTGATTTCCAACAATCATAAATGCAATATTAAATAGAAAGTGATGAGATTATTATTAATTATAATGTATAGTTAAATAAAACACAATTAATATTATATTGAAAAATAAAATGAATCAATTATATTTTAAAATATTATTTTCTAAAGTAAATAAAGGGAGTAAAGAGTTTCACTCTTTGTAAAAACTATGGGTTAAAAATATGGGACAAAAATATGTCACTCTCCAAAGTCAGAGATTTGGCACGGCCCATGCCACCAGCAGCACGGCCGTGCCAACCTTCAGAGTCCACTTCTGCTGTTTCTGCTTCATGGACAAGCTACCTATTAGTTTACTTCTGACCTAAAAGTCTGTGGTTTCTTGTGGAACATTCTAGTGTTATATTTCTTAGGGCTTAAGTCATTGTAAACTATAAATAGAGTAGTTAGCTATCACAACAATTCATCTTTTGTTCTTGTAAATAATAAGTGACAATTGTTTCTTTGAATAAAAGTTCACCTTTATTTTATGTTCTCCTTCTTCTTCTTCTTCTCTTCTGTGTCTACAAGGAATGTTAGTGAGTAGACCTTTCTTGTCTTTGGATTGTTGGATAAGTTTAATGACGTAATCCTGGTCAAATCAAGCCATAAACCTTAATTTTATATAAATCTGCTTTCGAATCTAATTCACCGTTTTTATAATGAATTAACAAATGCCAAACTCATAATGCGAAAGCGGAGGGTTAGTATTTGTTAATTCATCATCTCAAATATCAATTCATAATGCGAAAGCGGAACTTTGATATTGGAACAAGTGAATTTAGACAAGGGTTGCGAAACATGAGAATAGTCTAGCAAACCTTGAGACATATAAAGTTTCGTTCTTCAAGGATTCCAATAGCAATCAACCATGAGAATAGGCGTGGTTGCTAGAGGAACACACTCACTGCACCTCGAAAGAGGCTTTGATACACTAAAGAGAAACTTTTCTTTAGAAAGTAGGTCGAATATAAAGTTATGGTTTATGGTTTGTTTGTGAGGGATTTGTTATTATGATGAACCAATAATCCCAAATCACCTTTTTATTATTATTGTTATTTTATTTCAAATCAAAAACTAAACCTTTTAACTTTTAAAACTTTCATTCTAATCATTGTTAAAAGTTAATTAAGTTCATAACTCCCTGTCGGAACGATACTCTATTTTTACTACTTCGGTAAAACCGTGCACTTGCGGTTTTGCTCATCAGTACATGATTAAGACTATAAGGGAAAGTCAAACAGTCAAGAGATGATGGATTCCCTATGGAAGACTTATTTCAGAAATCCTTCATTAAGGAGGGATTTTGAGTGTACTAAGTGAGACAAAGATCTTCACTGATAAACAACTTGGCACAGTAACTGGCAAGATAATCAATGGGAGCACTCTGAGGCACATGAAGTTGATCAGTAAAGAGGATTACAAGAAACTGGACACATATTTGAAGGAATCAGATGTTGTATCCAACCTGATGGATGATTTTCCTCTAATCTGCATGCAAGATCCTCTGGATGTAAGAGTTAACTTCATCCTAAAGCACTATGAAACAACTCGAGAAACCATAAGGATGGAAGATGTTCCAGAGACTATGTATGGTGGTGCTCTTCCTGTTGCTTCCAAGAAGAAAAGGAAGTTAACCAAGGAAGAATACCTTTCAGAAGTTGATGATGATGAGGAAGCTTCTGAACCTCATAAGAAGAAAGCTAAGAAAGCCAAAGTTGCTCCTAAAGTAGAAACCAAGAAAGCCAAGAAGAAGTGGTAGATCAGCTGAAACTTCACAGTCTAAACCTGCTCAATCCATTCCTAAGAAGAAAAGGAAGAAAGCTGTCAGGAAACTAAAGGAAGCAAAACTTGCAGAAGAAGAAGAAGTTGCAACTGGGTTGGTAACCAGAGAGATCAAAAGAAAGAAAGCTGCAGAAGAAGCTGCCCTACAAAAAGCAAAGGAACTTGCTCAGGAGATTGGTGTTCCTGCTGAGCAATTGCTGACGGAATCAACTGTTGAAGCTGCTCAACTGGGAATTGAGTTAACAGAGAATCTTCAACAACTGGTAATGGCTAGTGATATGATGGATGCTGAAGGAGTTCAGAAGGAAACTGCTTGTTCAGAAGCTGATGCTTCATAAGCAACAAGAGGTAATACAGATTCTCTTAATACTGCTAATGTAATAGAAATAGAATCTAGTTCAACCTCAGCCTCTCATTCAACCTCAATATCAACTTCATCAGACATAGACAATATTCCCTTGAATAGAGTCTATGCAAACTTACATAAAATCATATTCCCCTCACCATCTACCAAACAAAAGAAAAATCCTGATGATGATGCATTTGTGCCTATGTATCCATATGTTCTTGAAAGAATAGGTGAGATGTTTCAAATGAGACTGGATGTCTGTGCAAGACTACCTGCTGATCATCCTTTTCAACATCCAATGATTGATGAATCAGTAGTGGCTAAGTCTACAAATCATGAAGAATCATCATCATCTCATCCCGAACCAACTACCCAAACTTCTGAAACATCTATTTTGGAGGATCTGGTTACTCACTAGTCAGGTGAACTACCAGGTTTTGAGCCTAATCTAGAAAAAGCCTCTGAAGTAGCTTTTGGTGAAGTCACTTTAGAAAGCTCCCAGCAACAAGCACCAAACTTACAAATGGCATCAATAACCTGTACTTTAGAAAGACAAACTGTTCCTGAACAATATGTTCCTGAACAACTCCATGTTGAACAACTTGAGTCTCAAACCTTTAATGAACAAATCATTGAACCTATCATAGGCTTACTTTTTAGGCATGAGCCTGACCTTATGAAAGCCTGATTAGGCCTGCTAGCCTGTTTAAAAGCCTATTTCATACGAACATCTATAAATAAGTAATGTGATCCAAGGTTAAATAGACTACTAATATATCAATAATATTAAATTCTCTATTTATATTTAACAAGAAGTTTTAGAGAACTTTACTATATATTATATCATATTTCAATTCTAATTTATAATAATACCTTTAAATATGCTAAAAAGCAATATAAAGTAATAAGCTTAAATTACTTTAAAGGTTGACAAATTTATAATTTAATTCAAAGTAGAGTATATAATATAATAATCAATAATATTATTCATATTTACATAAGTAGGCCGGCCTAATATGCCTAAAAGGCTTTTCTAATAGTATGTGGTCTGACCTTTTAAGTTAAAAAAGCTTCTAAAAAAGTCTAGTTTTTCCCTATTTAAGAAAAGAGTCTGGCCTGCCCTGAACTGTCGTAAGCTAGGCCGTAGACCCCTGTAGGCCGGCGTGGCCTACTCCCATCCCTAGTTGTTACTCCATTGTCAAATTAAGAAGAAAAAAAATGTTACTAAAATATGATAAAATAGGGTGTAAAAAATTTAGAAAGATTTAAAATTGGAGTGAAAAATTCATATGGATTGTTGTTTCCGTCCTCTCGAATGTCGCTTCTCCAAGAAATAGATAGAGAAAGATAATCAAAGAATAAATAAACAGAAGAATCTAAACCATATTTTTCATCCTTTGAATGTAATAGAGAGATTTATTTTGATCATTTTATAGTTAAAACTCAAATGCTTTTTTTTAATTTCAGTTCAATAGTTTTTTTCTCTTAGAGGTAGTAAAATTCAATTTAAAAAGAGTAATTAATTTTAAATGTATTCGATCAATATGTTGTGTGTGACCCTTCAACTCCCTCAATATATTATCTCTTATTCATTACACATTAAATTTTAAAATTTATGAAGATGTTTATCCCCAATTAGATTGTAACGCCCACACAAGATGTCTAGAATTCTTACTAGAGCGTTAAAATTTCGTACTGGATTCAACAAATTACAATACATAATTTGAGTCTGGAATAAACTGATAACATACATATGTCTCGAATACATGTCAATACAACTGAAGTGTATCAGATACATAACTATCTGAATAATATAAGTACTAACTGACGAGTACATAATATCACAACATTGTCTGCATACACAGATACAACAAGAAATACGTGAACTGGAGACGTAAACATGACATAGCGTACATATGCTAAGACACAAATATAGGTAAGTGCACGATCAACCAATAACCTTCTCCTTACCCTTACTGCATGCCACCTAAGTATTTGGTAATGAAAATAAAAGGATTGGGATGAGACATAATGTATCAGTGAACTCCACCTATCCTAGGTGATTGTAATCAGGGCGAAAGATTCTAAGATCACAGGCTGCATTCTAATATATATACATAGCATTTTAATCATATCAAAATATCTCTTAAATTAAATTATGTTAGCGTGTAACAACATTATTATCTGAGATCATTTTATGGAATGCATCTGAGTGGAGTAACCCCGGACATCATCCCACTGCTATCCGGTGAAATTCCTATCTGAGGCTAACACCGGAACTCCTCTTGTCGTCGTGCGGGCCATCCTTACGGAAAGTGTCTCGTCCCTCTGGCGTGAACCTTCCGTATGTCACTGGTGTGGATAACAAAAGACACGACTTATGCTTAATTTTAGTTATCCTTATACTGATACTAAGACGTAGTGACCCCGTCTCATTATAGTTATTTTCCCCCGGTTAGTAGCCTACCCGAATTTTACTATTCATGTTTGTTTTTGCTCATTTGCAATGCATAGTATTAACCATGTCTTTAGCTTTAATTTACCCATATAAATTAAATGGTATTGACAATAAGTTTGAGGAAGGTTCAGTAATTGAAAAAAATAAAATACATGAATAAGTGATTTTGCCATGCAATTTTAGAATAGTTTGAGGTTCGTATTAGATTGTTGGAACAAAAATGTGTTTAACATTACCCTTTGAGTTTTGATGATAACAAGCTATTAAAAATTGTCAATTGGATATGCTAATAATTGTTCAAGTATGCAGGACCACAGACAAAAATTTAGTGTCTCTTTAAAACATAGGTTTTGGAAGAACAAATGGGAGCAATAGAATCAACAAGAACGAAGCTTGAAGCATCTAAAGAAAAGAGGTTCAGAAGACAAAGTGCTCCTGAGGTGCTGACATCATCAGAAGCACCTCATCAGAAGCAAGATCACCAGAAGCAGTTTTCATCCGAAGATCTGAAGATCATCAGGAGCTGAAGATCATAAGAAGCTGAGAGAATTAAAGCTTCAAAGGCTGTTCAAATGATTTAATCACTCCTAGCATTGCAGAAGACTGGAAGAATGAAGCAACGGCTAATTCAAATGGACTTGAAGGCATTGGATGCTTTTTTCTTGGAGAGAGTTGACAAAGGACAATTGTACGAAGTGTACAACCACTATATCCACTACTCTGTTTGTGTGTGCAACAGGACAAGAATAAAAGTTATGCCTGCACCAGTGTTCCTTCATACTTGGAATGGATTTGAAGTTGATCCTTCTTTGGACAATAACGAAAACAGGCAAAAAATCATTGCTGATTTCATCAAGCTTCAAAGGACTCTTTTTTGATGTGTTGGCAATTTCCAACGTATCTTTTACACCTCTATATAAAGGTGTAAAGACTTAGAGAAATTCACGACTCATATAACAATTTACAAGTGCCAAAACTCTGTTGAAATTGTTCTGCATCAAAAGTTCACTTAGAATTTCTTATCAAAGTTCATATCTTAGAAATTCTAAAGTCTTAAGAGTTTGTATCTGATTTGCATTGTGAACACCACTGATTGTATATCAAGTGTTCAACCTCAAACAAATTTCTTTGTAATTCTGTTTGAATAGAAGTCTCTTGCTTGTGTGCTTGAGCATAGGATGTCTCTTGATTTAGTTCAGGAGCATAGGAAATCTGTTGCAGTTGTGCTTGAGTAATTTGAAGTCTCTTGCTAGTTATAGCAGTGAGCAGTTGTAATCAGATATTACATTTTTTAGTGAACTCTCCTTGAAAGTGCAAGGGGGACAGGAGTACTTCCGATTTGTGGAAGGAACCTGTATAATTGCTTTGTGTCTTTCTTCTCTCTCTCTCTCTCTCTCTCTCTCTCTCTCTCTCTCTCTCTCTCTCTCTCTCTCTTTTATCCGCTGCATTTAGATTATGATTATCACTTAAGAAGCTGAACTCTATCAACTTGTGATCAGTGACTTTAGTAGGAGAAAACGAAGAAAAAGCTAACACAATTCAACCCCCCCTTCTTGTGTTTTTCTCACCTTCAATTGGTATCAGAGCCTAGTTTGTTGTCTTAAACACTTAATAGTGTAACAAAAAAAGATCTGAGAAAAACATGTCTGGTGAAGACACCTCTACTAGTAGAAACAACAATGTTATACCATATGATTATGGTGACAAGAAAGTTGAGTATGGTAAAGTTCCAATGTTTAATGGAGATCCTGAAGAATTTTCTTGGTGGAAAACCAACTTCTACAGTTATGTCATGGGTTTAGATGAAGAACTATGGGACAATCTGAAGATGATGTTGGTGACTTGATGAGGAAGGAGCTGCTATTGATAGAAAGAAACACACTCATGAACAGAAGAAACTTTACAAGAAACATCACAAGATCCGAGCATCACTTGTCACTGCTATACCTAAAGTTGAATACATGAAGATGAGTGACAAATCTACTGCAAAGGCAATATTTGCTTCTCTCTGTGCAAACTATGAAGGTAGCAAGAAAGTCAGAGAACCAAAAGCTCTTATGCTTGTTCATCAAGTAGAGTTGTTCAAAATGAAAGATGATGAAAGTATTGAGCAAATGTACTCTAGATTTCAAACTCTAGTTTCTGGACTTCAAATATTGAAGAAAAGCTATGTAGCTTCTGATCATGTGAGCAAGATACCGAGAAGCTTACCTGCAAGATGGAGACCTAAAGTTACTGCTATTGAAGAAGCTAAAGTTTTAAACACTTTAAGTGTTGACGATCTTGTCAGCTCTCTCAAAGTTCATGAGATAGGTCTAAATGAGCATGAACCTCCTAAGAAGGTTAAATCTATTGCTATGCCATCTAAAGGGAAGTCATCAAAAGCTTTTAAAGTTATTGAATCTGAAGATGAATCACCTGATGGAGATTCTGATGAAGATCCTACTAAGAAGATGGTTTTGCTTTCCAACAAGCCTGAGTATCTGGCAAAGAAGAACAGGAAGTTTCTAAGCAAGAAAGGTGGCTACAAAAGCTTCAAGAAAGAAGATCAGAAGGGATGCTTCAACTGTAAGAAGCCTGGATATTTCATTGCTGACTGCCCTGATCTTTAGAAGGAAAAGTCAATGGACAAGTCAAAGAAATCAAACTTCAACTTAAGGAAATTCAGGAAGTAGATTAAGAAGAGTTTAATGGCAACCTGGGAAGATTTAGACAGTGAATCAAGGTCTAAAAAGCAAGAAGCTGAAGATGAAGCAAATGTAGCTATGGGGTTAGTAGCTACATTAACATCAGTGGGTTATAGGACTAATGTGAAATATACATATTTAACTTCAGTGTCTATCTTATAACTAATGCGAAAACCCCATAGTCATATTTTAAAGTGCGCCTATTACAACGGTGGAAAAGAGACATGATGTAGAAAAAAAGATTTCACATCAGTTCAAAACCTGATGTAAAAGTATGTGGACATACCACATCATGTCACCTTACATTGGTTGCCACCCGATGTGAAATCTCATTTCCAACTGATGTAAAAACTCTGTTCCGCAGTAGTGGCGTTTGAGATAGATACTGAGTGGATGATGTTGAGAGGCATTAAATCGTTGATAAATGGGTTGGAGAATGCGAAATCTGGCCTTGAGAATGTGAGGTCATAGGTTTGAGTGGCGATTAAAATATACAAACTAATATATAACACTATTTTTCTTAAAATCAAGTATGAAATAATATTTACAACTTTGCTACCGCTACTTATTTCACACCTTTTTTTCTTTCTAGAAATCGAACATAGAAGTATAATTACAAGTTTGCCACCACGTGTTTTTTTTTTTTTTATTTAACCATCATTTCTTACTAAAATCAGGTGTTAATGGTCACACATGTATTAATATACTCCATCCGTTTCAAAATGAATGTCGTTTTAGGTTGTTACACATATGTTAAGAAATGCAATAATGTTGTCCAAAGATATGACATTTTTACTAAAGAGACTGGTTAACTATTGGAGCATTTCCCATCATTATAAATTAAAGTAAAAAATGATACTTTGGAAGTTGTGTGCATAATAATAATTCAGGGTACTATAGAAAAAAATAATTAATAGTACATTGAAAAGTGAGAATGACATTCATTTTGAAAAAATTATATTTGCTAAAGTGACACTCATTTTGAAACAGAGGGAGTATTTCAAAAATTGACACTGCATTTTTACTTTACACTTCTTTTTAATAAAATAGGTGTAAGATCAAGAGTTCTTTTCTAATTCCTGCACTAGTGAATAATAGATAAAAGTAAAGAAATTATTATGGAAAAATGCATTTAATTTTTTAAGATATCATGAACATACATAGGCATCATAAGACATGAGAAAATCCCAGCTAAGTTGGGCCCTACCTCTTTACAATCATCTGTAATACCTCAAAGAAACAATATTATTTAATTTTTTTTAGGGGATTATACAAAAACCCAAGGAAACAACTACTATAGAAATCTGCCTCGTTAAAAACCTTAATAAGAAAATTCAATTGGATAAAACTTGGTGAAGGGAAAAAGAGTGCAACGTATACACATAAAATTAAACTTAACAACTAGATAAATATAATTTATATTTTTAAATAAAGAATAAAGGACGAAATATTGTGATGTCCCCTAGTTTCAACTGTGCAATTAATGCAAATTACGAATATATAACCAACAAATACCACCAACACACTTTGTATAATATGGTTCAACCGCCATTGGACAATCACGGATAGAAACGCAAGGAAAAGCCTGGGGTGTTACTACATTGTCAAGTAAAGAAAAAAATTGTTACTAAAATATGATCAAATAGGGTGTAAAGAAAAATTAGAAAAACTGAAAAATGGTGTGAAAAATACATACACATTGTGGTTTCAGACCTCATGAATGTCGCTTTTCCAAGAAATAGAGAAAGAAAGATAATTAAAGAATAAATAAACAGAAGAAACTGAGCCATATTTTTCATGCTTTGAATGTATTAAAGAGATTTATTTTCATCCTCTTATAGTTAAAACTTGAATGTTTTTTTAATTTCAGTTCAATAGTTATTTGCTCTTAGAGGTAGCAAAAATCAATTTAAAAAAGAGTAATTAATTTTAAATGTATCCGATCAATATGTTGTGTGTGACCCTTCAGCTCACTCAATATATTATCTTTCATGCATTATACATTAAACTTTTAAATTTATAAATTTGTGAAGATGATTATCCCCAGTTAGAAAAAGTATAATTAGCCGGATAAATTTAAAATAATGTTGTTACCAGAAACTAATTCGACTTATGAATAAATTAAAAAGAAAAGTATGATGAATGAAATTTATATAAATTTTATATCTTTAAAAAAAATATTAATATAAAATCATATTAAACATCTACTATAATTAAATATTTTCTGTCGCGTCATTTTTCGGAGATCAAGGTTATTTGATTAGCGTTTGACTCATTATTTTATTTCACGACTGAACATTTAATTTTAAGAGAAAAGGGGAAAAAAGTTCGAAACACCCCTTTGAAAAGATTTAGGGTTCGGGGGTTAGTTACACAAAGGGAAGGTGTTAGCACCCTTTATGTCCGTAGTATTCTAGGGGAACCTCTTGGTTTTATTTAATGTTTTGTGCTATAAAACTCGCTTGCTTTTTTTGAAAAAAATGACTTTAAAGTGATAAAGAAAAGAGACCTATTTATCTACAATTTTATTGATTTGGAAGGACAAGTGTCCTTTGCCTACGTACCCGTGAGGGATCAAAACCTCGTAGTTCGGGGTAAAAATTGACGTTTGGTTTGTTTTGTGTTTTTTATTAGTTTTGAAAAATGTTTTAAAATGAAAAGCCAAGTGGCA
>Ga0228710_1002997_pt1 | contig 26890 bp, 16 predicted proteins | sample MedpolnodulmetaG_FD_177995 | JGI IMG/M metagenome (GOLD analysis project Ga0228710, IMG submission 177995) | Root nodule microbial communities from Medicago polymorpha collected in Santa Monica, California, United States - pink nodules | ecosystem: Host-associated > Plants > Roots > Nodule... | reverse complement strand
TCTTGATTAGTCATTAATTATACAAGTATTTAATCGTATCCAATATCCTTTCAACTAGCACCCTAAGGTATTAGGTGTTCAGAATCAAAATACAATAAATAACATGTTAATTACCATGACAATCTCAGGTCAAAGAAAATCATTATATTCTTTCTTGAGAATTTTTCTATTGACATTTTTGTGGTAATATCGACCATTAGAAATTCTCAGTTGAGTCAATTCAATGATCATATCACTATATGCATCATCTATATCTGTAATTTAATAAATGAGACATATTAATCTTTATTTAATAAAGACTATCACATATATATTGAACTCCAAAGTATTGATGTCCTACTCACAATAATCATACGATCAAGAACGATTTAGATTAATAATAATAAAAGACTTGTTTCTCATTATCATAATCTCTATCATGATAACAAGTTTATAGTTTTAATCAATGACTTTATCAAATTAACTATTTCACTAAACAGTAAATAAGATAATGAATATTTGTTAAGTCTAAAATTGGTTACATAATTGATTGGATCTTGGGCATCTCCAACAATCTCCCACTTGCACTAGAGCCAATCAGTCATGTATGTTAATCCTATTCTCCATAAATGAGGAATTGGTCTTTAGATCTTCTTAAGTACTTAAGAATGAGCGACTAGTTACACCAAGTGCATAAGCGACATCAGGACGTGTACAAGTCATGGTGTACATGATAGCTCTCACTGCGCTAGCATATGGTACTCTACTCATGTGTTCTCTCTCTTTAGAAGTTTTTGGACAATCCTCCCTACTAAGAGTAATTACAATTCCTACGGGTAAATACCCTCGTTTGGAATTTTCCATGTTATACCTCCTTAAGATGGTATCAATGTACATAAACTAAGAGAGTCCAAGCAACCTTTTAGATCTATCTCTAAGAATCTTTATTCCTAAGATATAGGCTGCTTCCCCCAAGTCTTTCATGGAGAATTGCTCAGATAACCAAACATTTGTACTTTGCATTGTTGATATATCATTTCCAAAAGGTAATATGTCATCGACATATAACATTAGGAAAATGATAGTGCTCCCACTTACCCTTTTGTAAACACAAGGTTCTTCTTCGCATTTAACAAAATTGAACCTTTTCAATTGTATTGTTAAAATGAATGTTCCAACTTCTAGATGCTTGTTTCAATCTATAGATTGATCGTTGCAAATTACATACTTTGTTATGATCATACATGGATGTGAACCCTTAAGGTTGTGTCATATACACTTCCTCTTTTAGCTCACCATTAAGGAAAGTTGTTTTTCATCCATTTGCCATATATCATAATCATAGTATGCTGCTATGGCGAGTAGAATGCGAATCGATTTAATAATTGCCACAAGAGAAAAGGTTTCGTCATAATCTATTCCTTCTTTTTGACGATAACCTTTGGCAACAAGACGAGCTTTATAGGTTTCAACCTTTCCACCTGCTCCAATCTATTTCTTGTAAACCCATTTACAACCAATAGATCTAATATCCTTTGAAGCCTCAACCAAAGTCCAAACTTTGTTGATCTTCATTGATTCCATTTCAGATTCCATAACACTTTGCCATTTATCACGATCCAAGCTTTGCATAGCCTCTTTATAGCTCTTAGGATCATCATCATTATGGTAATCCTCATTCGAAGTGTCATCTTGCACCATTAAATTTAATTTTTCAGGTGCACGATGTTCTCGACTAGATCTTCTAAGAGGCTCTTGCACTGGATTGATCTGTTGTTGAACATGTTCTAAGATTGGTTCATTAACCTGTTCTTGAATTGTAAGTGGTTCTTGAGCTAAAGTAGGTGAGGTTGGTATCCTTGGTGTTAATTTTAAAATATCAAAGGAGGTCCTTATAATATTGAAACCTCTATTGATATTTTTGCTAAAATTTGGAGGTCCTTTCTTGGGTCTTAAGCTCGCACATTATCATGGTATTATTTCTCTTCTTGTGGAGTGTGTTACTTAGAGCATTTCAACTTATACTGTGGCTCTTCATCCCCTTTTATTTACTCGATATTCTTCGTCTTATCCATCTTCTCGATTGAAATGTCTTGTTGAAGCATTTTTATAAGAATGCTAACTCTTGCGTAAATTTTCTTACTAACTTAGGTTACCATGGTTCTTTCTCTTGGATGATTCTTCAATCCCCCTGTTCTTCTTTAACCCTCAGGCTTTAGTTTGATGTAATGGAATGTAGTATCTCCATATTAGTTCCTTAGTCTTTTTATAATTTCATTCTCTTATTAAAAAAAGGGGGCAAAATTACACTTGGTCTCTTCAGTTGATTTTAGGTTTCATTTTGATCCATACATCTGTTATGTTTCATTTTAGTCCTTTAGATTACAAGCATTATACTAGTTGATCACATAAGACTTTTTTCGTTTTATTTTGGTCCCTTAAATTAAGAACGTTTAACACTTTGGTCCCTTAATTTACAACTATTAATACATTTTGGTCTCTTATAGGAAAGATTAAAATGTCTAAATTTTGTAACTTAAATATCAAAATATCTAATATTTGTACGTTAAGTGACCGAAATAAAATTGAATAAAGTTAGTGTGCGTTTGGATGTAGGAATGTTTTGAGGTAATGTAATTTTTTGAGGGAATTTAAATTCTTTTAGGTAAATTCCATTGTTTTGATGATAATTTGAAGACTTTTCAAAATGATGAACATTTATCAAGTATTTTGTCGAAATTAAATTTAAAGAATTTCAAATGACACATAAAATCTACGAATTTCAAATTTCTCCTCTCTTACCGCTTTTTCAAATTTTGCATTTTGGTTATCATATTCTAAAAATTTTCAAATTGACTGCAACTTTTTTTGAAATTTCAAATTAAACCCTAAAATTTTCAAAATTTACATTAATTGTACAAAAATAATAACAATAAAATTATTTACTCCCACCGTTTTAAAATAAATGTCGCTTTAGCCAATATATTAATTGTACAAAAATAATAACAATAAAATTATTATTACTTTATCCAAACAAAGTAATTAAAAAACCAAACAATTCAATTGGGTGGGTCATTTGAATCGATTATACTTCTGACTCTAAAATCTTAGTAATAATTACAACCTAAAACGTGTATGAGAATCATCAACAAGTTGGAGGAAGTTCCATTAAACTAACACATCCGCCGTCACAAACGTTTTAGACACTCGTCCGTCCGCCTTTCCCTTCCGGACGTGTTAATGGAGAGTTTCAACTTCAAGCATCGTGTTGATGAGTTAGTTTCAAAAGTTGATCAGGCAAGTTTTCTTTATTACTACTCAACTCTCTATATAACACCAACACTTTTGATCAAATGCATTGTCTGGTGTTTGTGACTCTGGAACACTGACACTTCTGATTGAAAACGTATTTGGTGTGGACACACAACACTGACACGTGTGTCTTATGTGTGTAATTTTGTAACACTGACACTTCTGATTGAAGACATGCTCGATGTAGAACACACCTGCCTGACACAATAGTGTGTCCAGTGTATGTGTAAGTGTTTCATAGTTTCAAATACTACTGTTAGGATAAACAACTTAATTTGCAAGTTATAACATTAACGCTTATTATATATAAGTTATTTTTATAACAAAAGATAAAATAAAGCTAGAGTGTTTTCGTATCAACTATAAACTGTTTTCGTAAGTTATTTTGGAGAGTTTATGGTAATAAGTTGAAAACAGGTTATGAATTTGCAATAAGTTGTTTTCATAAGTTTTTTCAAAGTCTCACAAGTGGTTATGCTGGTAGATAAGCTTAAATAAGTCATTCAATGCCATATGCCCATATCACACATGTTCATGGAACTGTGTTATGTCGATTTGTTGTTGATTTAGTTATGTTGTGGTTTTGCTTTTGCAACATTATTATGCGGGGTTGTTGCCGGATGATATAATGATTTTGTCACATGTTTATTTAGAGCTGTTATGATATATTCAATGTTGCCACATTGAAGCTATAGCGGCGCTGTAGAGTTTCATAATTTTAATTAACTGCTATAGTTTTGCAATATACAGTTTAGTTTTAGGCGTTGTCAAATAGCGCTGTAATAGCGCCATCGCACCACAGCGTAACATAATTTGAACAACCATAACACGTCATGCTGGTCTCTAGGTCTTGCTGTTGTAACTGTAAATTTCGTTCTACTTAAGAAAGTAAAGGAATACATAGAGCCACGCAAAGTATAGAGTCTCTTTTGATATTGGACATTGTATCAGAGTTTCAACTCTGAACCTGTGAATTCTTGTTGTGCACTTGATTTCTTGTTCCTGGTGGGTTCTTGATCTCGGTAGCCTTTTTGTCTTCATATTCATCGTTCGCAGTTATTTGAAAAGGTATACTCCAATCAAGACAATATCGCAAAGAGATTTCAGCTTGAGTAGGAATTGGGTAACTTAACACAAGGGAATCTCTTAATTGAGGATAACAACTCTGGTTTTCAAAGCCTATGGATTGAATACCATGACATTTCCACCACTGATGTCCGTAAAGAAACACTTTCTGCTGTCAACAACATGGTCCATGAGACCAGCAGAAGAGACTAGTTCTTGTTGAAATCGCGACGTGTTTGAGACAAGTCGTGCTAGTCTGATGAACTGTGTCCCTGTAGCTTCTCTGGACAATTGCTTAAGTGAATTTCTTTGAGAAGATCAACACATGACTACTTAAGCAGCAATGGAACATAAAGCTAATACAAGCACTTCTGTGGTCCTGTTGATTTGGCTTATTCTGCTCAAGGTCGGAACACATGCTGAGATATGCTTGCTGTGCAATGTTATAGCTGGAAAAGATTTGGCCATATTGCAAAAGATTGTTCACTGAAATTTTGCAATTATTGCTAGCAGCAACATATCATATCAACCTGTCTGTGTGGTTTTAGCTTTTAAGAGGCTTTTACGATTGTTTTGTTTTGTATGGACAACCATTCGTGCTTCATTTGTGTGTCTGTTTATGATTTCTCTTCTTTAATTTTACATCCCAAGAACTTATCTCTAATTAGTAATATGCTACTTTTCCTGCAGCTTGAGCAGAAAGGGCATGAGATAGATAATTTTTTCTCCCGCTCAAATAAAAAGCAAACAGACACGTCGAAAGGTAACTCAACTTCGAAGGACAAAGATAAGGAGAAACATGTTCCAAGTATTAAGAAGTTACAGCAGGATGCATCACGTAGAGAAGCGGCAGCTCAGAAAAGAATGCAAGATCTTATACGCCAGTTTGGCCCAATATTACGCCAGGTAGCTATTTTTCATTTATTGTTTATGTTTGTGGGTGTGTGCTGTGGTTGTGGAAAATATGACATTTGTGTGCCCCATTACCAATTTGTTTGAATATATGTTTAGCTTATTTCGAGTCATATATACATATATAACCTTGTTCTTTTTACACATGGTCATGTCAGTGACCAGTCTATGGTTATAAACTGTTTCTTTTTCCTTCATGTTTTAGCTTTTAATCTTTTTCTCGTCAAAAATATGTTTGGCTTTTTTTTTCTTTCTGTGTTTTATTTCCTTTTCTATTCTTTTTCTTTGTAAGGACTTTTAGTGCAGATAACAATACAATGATATGTAGCGTGAGCTATTTGTAATACCAAAATGGCGGGACACCTTTCCCGGACCCTGCGTATGCGGGAGCTTTGGTGCACTTGGCTGCCCTTTAACAATATAATGATATGTAGCGCGAAAAATTCCCTTTCATAAGTACACTATGAAGTGACAATTCCTTTTACCCTGATATTCTCAAAATACTATTTGTATTAACTTTCATTATTTGAAAGATATAGATAGCTGCAAGTGCCTTATTTAGATCCATGAAAGGGGTTTAGAACCAAGTATAGCAGTTATAGATAATGTATCACGGAAAAATGAGAAGCTTGCTATAGGACCAGTCGGAGTAGTGACATAGGTATTATGAAATGATTATAAAATATCTTCAGGGGATTCCATTAAATTTTGACTGAGAATACTCAAATAGTTGAATGTTTGTATGAAGCCTCTCGTTCGTCTATAAACAAAAGCCTTACCAAACCAACTTTCAAGCATTTTTTTTCCATTGATGCTGGCGATTGCCCTCATTTGGAATTATGTGATAAATATCCAAAATGAAGTGCTTGTTGACTTCAACTTCGTTCTGTATTTTTGGCCTATAAGATGGATAACTGCATTTTATTGTGCCTCTATTTCGAATCATTTGTTAAAAAAACATTCATCAGCGACAAACTTCTATTAAAGCAAATTTTTGTCGCTAGAACATTCAACATAAAATATTGTTAATATTTCATTTTGTGATGTCACATGGTGTGATTACTTGCATTTTCCCTCCTGATTCAGATCTAAATATTTTTTGATGTACCCTTTGTACATTGATTGAGCCCGTACGCGTTTAGGTGAAAGTTGTCTGAGTGGTAGATGACAGATGAGGTTAGGATAGTGAATGGCTCTGTATGTTTTTGAATTATAAACTAAATCTCAAATACTCTTTTTCTGTCAGATGACACAACACAAATGGGCTTGGCCTTTTATGCAACCAGTGGATGTAGAGGGCCTTGGCTTAAATGATTATTATGAGGTATGGTTCATATATGCGTGCAAATTTTCCAATGTTACATTATCGATGAACTCTGTTGAGGCATTTGATTAGCTTATATGATTATTATGAGGTATGTTTCATATATGCATGCAAGTTTTCCAATGTTACATTTACATTAGTAATGACCTTATGGTAAGTACTGGGTCGGAACATAGAAGAAAACAATGTTGATTGATAGAAACTTCTTGAGACAACCTCTCGTGGACAATGCCAGCTACCAGGATCAGTTTGAAATATGCAAAATAGCTCATGACTGATCCCCCCCTTTTCATTCCCTAATACCCGACTTTTCTATTGGGCAGCCATATTCTCTCTAGTGGTTTGGCCTGTACCATCTTAGAATTTGGCTTGGGCCTAACTCATCAACACAAAACCGGCTTTTAAGTTGTAGGATGCCCACCTTTTGTAGGCCATGTAACATCTAATGTGAGACTCTCAATAAGAACCTTTGCTTCTCCTTCCTGCTATTTTTATCTTGTCCTGAAACTCACTCCCTTCCCCTAATAAATACTATTGAAAGAAAGTAATATTTTTGAAATAATTGGCACATATTGTTTGTATTGGATTAATTAATACACTTACGGTCCCTTTGTGCTGTTTATGAAACTAAAAGCCATATTTAATTAAAGGGTCTTGCTAACCAGTGCCCTCAGGATGGTTAAGGAAACTAAAAGTAGTAGTTTTGCATTGGAAATTACAACTTTTTGACTTTTAGAAAGTTGAATTCAACACTTTTCACCATTTTTCAACAAATTATTTCTTATTATGTTCTCTTAACCAATGCCCCAAGGGCACTGTTTAGCATTTCCCTTAATTAAAAGCTCTGGTTTTTTATTGCGTAAACAAACATTCCCTTCATTAAGTGACTGCATCTTTTATTTGCATTCAACTTATATGCTTTTGACTTTTGATTGATCTGTTGCAATATGATGCACGCTAGATCATTGACAAGCCCATGGATTTCAACACCATTAAGAACCAAATAGAGGCTAATGACGGTACTGGATATAAGCATGTTCGTGAAGCATGTGCTGATGTAAGGTTGGTTTTCAAAAATGCTATGAAATATAACGACGAAAGAAGTGATGTTCATGTGATGGCAAAAACTTTACTGGAAAAGTTTGAGGAGAAATGGTTGCAATTTCTGCCTAGAGTTGCTGAAGAGGTAACTTAATTCCAACTATTTGTTTCCTTTGACCAATTGTTGTGTTGGATGGAATTTGATTACAAATTGATCAATATTGTGGTCCTATTTCATGTTCAAAATTTCATAAATATTGTCTTAAAAACAACCTCTTGGCACTTACTGGTTATCATCTGGGGTTATTGAATTGTAGGAAACTAGACGAGAAGAAGAAGAAGCTGAAGCACGGTTAGCCATGCAATTTGCTCAAGAAGCAGCTCATGCTAAAATGGCTAGAGACTTGAGTAATGAGGTATTCATTATGGGTTTACAACTTCATTGAGCTGTTCAATACGGGGCCATGTGAATTTGATAAAAAATCTATTGATTTTTTCATGCGTATTAAAGATGGTGCTGCATTTTATTTTTTTCAGCTGGATGAAGTTGATGTACATTTAGAAGAGCTCCGGGAGATGGTTGTTAAAAAATGCAGGTCAGCAGTTACACATGTGTTTCCTTAAAAATGTATTAAAAAAACACCTATCATATATTTTTGCCTATACATTTTTCTGTTCTTAGAGGGATGAGTTTGCGTGCATGTTTTATTGTTCTAGGAGACACGTTATATTTTACTCGAATCTTAATACTTTACTAATATTTACTAGGTTTAAATACTAATTACTAAACACAATTAACTTGTCGAACACTTCTGCCCTTCATTTCGTACATTCCTCACTGCCTCTGTCTCATCATCTAAAATACTGTCACTCCCACAAAGCTAAATTTGAGAAAACTTGTTACAGAAAAATGTCAACTGAAGAAAAGAGAAATCTTGGAATTGCTCTCACGAAACTGTCTCCTGACGATCTTAGAAGAGCATTGGATATTGTTGCCCAAACTAATCCAAACTTCCAAGCAAATGCTGATGAGGTGGATCTTGACATCGATGCTCAGGTCATTAGAATATATTTCATTCATTCAAAGTGTCGTAACACAGTAGAATTTTTGTTCCTTCGTTTGAATTAATCTGGTTTGTATCATATGATAATGAGTATATTGTTTTTCTATGCAGAGTGAGTCTACCTTGTGGAGATTAAACTTTTTTGTCAGGGATGCTCTTGAAGTCCAGAGCAAGAATTCAGAAAGCATGGATGGCGATGAAAACCTGAACAACAAGCGCAAAAAAGAATTATGCGATGCTATTGCAAATGTTTCGAAGAAGAAGACCAAGAAGCCTACTTAAAGGTCACTTGGAGATAACATGCTACTCTTAGGTTGTCTTGAGTTAGTGATGATAGCCAACCACCTTGTTTGATGAAGACATCCTTATGTCAAACATAGTATTTTTAAGGTGGCTCATGCTTTCAAAGAAATCCTTGAAATGTAACCTAGTTTTGATTTTGAAGACATTGTTTTTGTTGTCCTTTGGTTCTCCTTGATCATGTATTATTCATTTGATCATTTCCAATGTTTGACTGATAAAATTGTATTACATTATGGTAATTTGTTTCTTCAACACAATTAATAATCTCACCCAATTTTGTAAGTATTTCATAAAGACCTACTTGTATAGTACAATGCTGTTAGATAAAATCAAAGAATAGTAACAACAAACCAACCAAGGAATTAGACACAAAGGGATAAAAACAAAGAACAGTAAAAAAAATTAATCAAGAAATCTTTTTCTTTCTTTCTTCTAAGCATTAATGGTAAACACAACCTTTGATTTAATGGAACCATTAAAAAGTCAAATAGAAATTTTATCTTAGAAAATGATAAACAACTTTTTCTATGTAAAACTTATGAATTGTTTAATTTTTTGAATCTTTAACTAGTGCCCTACTTAAATGATGGTTGAGTACATGGACATGAACCATATTTATAGGTGAAGAACTACTAAAATGGTTACATGCATGCAACAAGACAAGTGTATTGCATGCAACGATCCTTAATGCTACTTGCGACTTTAAGCACATGCGACTTCCATTTGCCTCACATGCAATAAGGCTAAGAGCATCTCCAATACATTGTTCCTTATTTTAGATTCTTAATTTTTTGAGTGGGTCCCACATTACACACGTTTATTATAACTGGAGTTAATTCCAAACCGAGCTATGAAAACTTAGATCCCATGGAAAAGGATATATTTATTGATATTGCCTCTTTCTTAAACCCAGTTAATTCCAAACCCATTTCTTGATGTATGAGCGACGCTCAGTTGCAACGAGTTTGCACCACCACTCATCATCATGTATACAATATAGGACATCATCAATATCATAATAGTTGAAAATCACCAAAAAAAAAAATCTGAATGATAGACCCATTTTGTATATAGTAGTTCAATTGAAAAAAAATATAATTAAATGAATCTATAAGCATCAGCGATATATTCATGTCTACATCTACTTAAAACAATTAGGAATCAATGAAGCATCGACACATACACAAATATTGCTATGTCTACAACAACAATAATTTGAAAAAAATGAAATTAATTGATGTAACAAAACATATTTGTTAGAGTCATGTTAGTGTCAGACACCAAACACGTCTTTAATCTGAAAGTGTCGGTGCTATATAGATTAAAATTCATTTTGTAATTTAAATGTTGAATGACTACATAATAAAACTATTACTCAAAGCAATACCCAAATCCCTAGTAATCACATTCCTTAAAAAAAGTCCCTAGTAATCACAAAGTTAACACAAAACAAAAACACGATTTAAACTTTCAGAGAGTAACTGAATTTTTAAAGTATTAATATTAATATAATATAAATAAAAATAAAATTTTAATTTGGTCCATCACAATTTTTCTTAAATCTAATATTTAATCGTGACAAAAAATAAACTCAACTTAGACAAAAATAACGATTCGGTGAAGGACTAATTTGTCTTTTTCCCCTATATAAATACCCGAGGGACTGAAGGCTTAACATTGTATCTGAATATTACAGTAACGAGAAGAACGAACAAGAACGAATTTTGCGACAATGATAAAGGAGGAAAAAGTGGATGAATTTGGAGGCGGTGGCGGAAGCAAAGAGAAGAACAACAACGGCGGCGGCGGTGGACGTGTCGGTGGTTACGTTGACACTTCAAAGGCAGATGCACCGGTTTGGTTGATGAAATGTCCGCCGGTTGTGGCTCAATCATTGCGGGGTCCATCTTCGTCTGATTCTTCTCTTCCTGTTGCTAAGGTCGTCCTCTCCTTTGATCCTCTCAAGGATTCTCATCCCGAGGTTCGCATTTTGATTTTCATGCATGCACGTGATTATTCTTGTATTGTTACATTCATGATTCATCACTTGTTCCCCTTTAATATCAAAAGTGTGTTTCATAATGTATCATATCATATGAAAATTGTGTTATTTTTAGGGTTAAGAATAATGTCAGCAAGTGTAGCTCCGTTGGTAGCTGCATGAACATTGATATGCAGAGGTCAGGTTCGAACCCTAGATTCCTTACTTTTCCACACTTATATTGTGTGTGAGTTTAGCCGTTAGGCTATCCCATGAAAATAATAGATTTGGTGGAGAGAATCATACATACATACATATTAAAGGTTCGAAACCGCACCCCAACAGACCAAATGTCACTGAGCTACAAACTGAGGTTTACTTACGAGACATTAACAATGCACTTTTTAAAAAGCGTTCTTTTTTATCTATTGAAATTTATTTATATGGGACGTTGTGATTTGGTTTGACCCATATGAATTTTAGCGGTGTTTGGATTGATTTATTTGAGGTTATATACTTACATAATGTGGTTTGTGAGACTGTTTCGGATAACTTATGAAAACAACTTATTTTCATAAGTTCTTTGAGATAGCTTATGAATAACTTATAGCTTGTATGAAAACAATTTAACTTTAATTTATCTTTTGCTTTAGAAATAGCTTATACTTGAGTGTTCATCATGATAAGCGTTTTTGCTATAAGCATCAAATAAGTTGTTTATCCAAACAGGGTCTTAATAAAAAAAAGATACTGTGTTGAAATGTGTGTGTCTGTGTGTATTAGCACTCCTCTTATGAGCTAAATTACTGGGCAGTTTACAATGGAGTTGGGTGGAAATCAAGTTGGAGATGCACCAAGATGTTTTGATATGGATATGTCCACGGCCTTCGTTCCTATGTCTGTCTTTTCGGACTCAACACAAGGTACCTAACTCAATATATTTTCCTTCTTTTCAATAATTTCATGTGTTGAATTTTGTTTTATATGAAATGATAATATTAGACTTCAACAATCAATGATCCAAACAAATGAGAGATTCTGAGTTTAGAGTTTAAGATGAAAAGAGCAGACTGAATGTGAGCAAAAGTGATTTTATTATTCTAAATGAATTACATGATATTTAAGGATGCAATGCCAATTATAAAAATACATTTGTTTGCAACTTCAATGGTTTGTATGTATGTTAGACCTCTTGCTAGGACTCTCTGTTTTAATGTTTTGTTGAATAGTTCTATGGTAGTGTTCCTTGTAATTCATCAATAAAAGAATTATTACTATGTTATTTTATTAATTCTGTTATACTAGTTCTAGCAATGTACTATCCCAGATGACTAGCTAGCCCCCGTCTCATTCCTTCCTGTTATTTATGTAGAATTTACGCTAACTGTTTTTTATTTCAGTCTTAACCCCCCAGTTATTAGGGGAAATGGCCTTGTTAATTTGGAGTTAAGTCAGAAGAAAAGTGAAGTCTGACAAAATATTGTATTGGTCCGGAGTCAAACTCGGATACTCTCAATCAATTCAACCATAACTGAAGCTCATTAACACATAACTTAAAATTACTGAATAAGTTTCCTATTAGTAACCTGGAGTTGTGAACCTCTCTTCACCACAAAGTCGAGGGAAGGGTCGAATCCTTTAGGGGTCTATTGTAGATAGACTTACTTTACTATACAAGAGGCTATCCTTTTCTTTTTTTTTATCGATTTATTTCTGTGTTCCTTTCATATTTAATAGTTTGTTTAATGATATTTGATCTTTTATTTTTAAATAGTAAACCATAATAGGATATAACTGGATAGGAAGCCTCTAATTCAGAAAAATGTAAACGAAGCCGTTGAGATATTTGGCATATTGTAGGAAAGGTATCTGTGGAGGGGAAAATAGTGAACAAGTTTGACATGAAGCCACATGATCAAAACCTTGAAGTCTACGGGAAACTCTGTCGTGAAAGGACAAAAAAGTACATGGTCAAAAACAGACAGATACAGGTTTTCTGATGGCTTTCATTCTCTTTATAAGATTTGATCCAATGATTTTAGCAAACATTTTATTTACCTTTGACTTCACCTGAACTCTATTTTCAGGTTATTGGCAATGATAATGGAGCTCATATGAGGCCAATGCCAGGGATCACTTTTTCAGTTTCTTCTGGACCTACTAAGGTAAATAAATTCCTTATTCTTCTTCGTCTTCCTATTGTGACTGATTTCTGTCTCGATGATTGCATTTGCATGCGAAAAGAAACTTTCCTTCTTCTGGCATCATCATGTGCTTCTCTTGAGCAGTTTTATAACTTACCATCATATCATTGTTTTCAGTTTAATGAGCATGATTCTAAATTGTGGTTGCAGTTGTGGTTCCTCTGTGAACTTTGATATTGCGACAAAATGCACGCAAATAGGGCTGCAATTGCAGCGATTTCCTTTCGGAGATCTCTAAAACCTTTATATTGCGGTTGCAATTGTGGTTGCGGATAACAATTTTAAACTATGATAATGAGATAAAAAGACAATAAATAGCTTAATTATGTTATCTTTTTTTATACTTGAGATGTAAAAGAAGTTGATTTATTGCATTAGGATAATAAGAAGAAACCTCAAGGGCGAGGAACAGATACGAAGAGAACAAGAGGAAACCGTGGAGAAGTAGAAGAGTCTCTGTTTAAGAAATTTGAAGAAAAGCCAAATTGGAGTTTGAGAAACCTCATACAGGAAACTAACCAACCTGAAGTAAGTGCTTCTACTGCGTTGACTAATATCTTTCTCTCAAAATCCAGCTTTAGTTTAATTATGTAGTCATTGAGCATTTAAATTACAAAATGAATTTTAATCTATGTAGCACCGACACTTCAGATCAAAGGTGTGTTCAGTGTCCGTCACCAACATGACACTAAAAAATATCGTTGTTACATAAATCACTTTCATTTTCTCAAATTATTGTTGGTGTCAACATATCAGTATCTATGTTTGTGTCAGTGTTTCAAAGACTCCAATTGCTTCAAGTATACGTAAACATGAATCTCTGGTTAATGCTCATAAACCCATTTGATTATATTTATGCAATTGAATTGATCTATCATTCAGAGAATTTTTGGGAGATTTTCAACTATTATGATATGATGATGGCTATTATAGTTTATACATATATGTATATACCTTACTGTATGACATACTTGGTTATTGAACATTTGTTTGTATATATTCAGCTGTGCCTGTGTTTAACTAGTAATGTGTTGCATCTAACGGATTATACTTTTCTGTGCAGCAATTTCTGAAAGATATACTGAAAGATCTCTGTGTCTACAATAACAAAGGAACTAATCAAGGCACCTATGAGCTGAAGCCTGAATACAGAAAAACTGGCGATTAGCTGCAAATACTAATTCAAATCATTTTTTCATTTACTTTGATCGAGTTGCGAAATGGAGCAGCATGCATTTTATTGGTCTATGTTTTCAAATCATTTTAACGACCGTATCATCACAAGGTTTTAGTGAATGATAACACCCCCATAATGTTGGTTTTGCCGATTTTGCAACTTCATTATTTGCATCCTTTCTATCTTAGACCATCACAACAGAGCACCTTAAACAGGGTGCTTAAATTAATTTCATATGTCCACATCACTTATTTTACAGTAATACTTAATAAGCACCCATTTTCTCCAACCCAGCACCTCAAAAGAAATTATTAAATGGGTCCTACAAATAATTTTATATCATTAAATTTCAACAAAATTTATTTATTTTATTAAGATTTATTAAATGGAACCCATGAAAAATGAAGAGAGAGTGCTTCCATAGTCACCTTTCTCCATAGCCACCCATATATTATACTCCACTATGGGGGTGCCTATTTAATATGATGCTAAATAGATGAATCACCCACCATTATGGACGGTCTTAGTTGATAAAACTGAAGTTGGCAAATTGTACAAGGAAAAGGGCCAAATTGTGCTTATTTCATTTGAAAGTTTGAACATTCTCCCAAATGTAAATAATCTTTGTTAGTATAGCATGTAGGATTCCCTGCAGGATGATCTCAGCCATCTGATTTGTTTCATAGTTTGTATTTATTGAGTTTTAAATATGTAGTGTGTTTCCATGCTAGGAAGTCTTATGTGTCTTTAACCTCAGAGCTTGGAATTGAGTAATTAAATTCTTAAGGAAATTCTAATGGAAATTAAGAATGTAATCACCAACAGATTTGGGAAAGTTTTTGCCTCATTGATATTGATATTCAAGGTTTCTAGCAGCCAGTTTGAGTTTTCCACAATCACCATGTATTCTGACTTAATGCAGCTCCATATGGATTAGAAAATTTGATGATTGATTTCTTTTTTATTCTTAATAGTCATGCTTTTGAGAATTAGTGCCCAAACTTCATCAAAATGCAACATATTTCAGATTAAAAGCTTCATTCAAGCTAATTAGAGATCTTAAACCTAACCATCACTCCTCATAAGGGTTACATAGTTTTTCCAAGAAACAATTACAAGTTTTCTCTTTCAGATGTCCCACTGCATATGAAATTCTTAATACATTTTTCCATTCCTTCAAAGGTGAAACAATTATGCTCTTTTTTTATGAAGTTATGAGTTTTGTAATGAATTTTATGGATTTTTGATGAATTTTATTGATTTTGGGTTTTTTTATTAAAAAAAGATAACGATGTTGACATTTTATAACATAGAGAGCTGAATTGGGAAAAAAATAAAGAACAACAGTATTACCTAAAATTAAGTTGATTGACGAATTGTGTACTTTTCTCATATGTTTATTTGCACTTCTACTTATAAATTCTAGATTATTTGTATCACAACTAAATTTAATTACGCTGACACATCTTGGTTTAGTTTATTTTTGTTTTCATTTAAGTTTCGTTTAGTGAAAATTCAAATGATGGGGAATTATGTAAATTTCTAAATAATTTCAATAATTTTTTTAAAAAAATATAAAAATAAAAAATGCAACTCATCCAAAAGGTCGGTAGATGGCATATGGTTGGGGTTGGGCACCAAATTTAAAGTCCAAATTTAATTTGAATTTTAGCCCTATCTGGTTGGGTCAGATAGCTTGTTTTGCCCCTCTGCATAAACAGTTTTCCTTTTAAGAAAATAAAAGAAAAAGGGTATCAACTTATGGACGGAGTAATTTAAGGGTCCAATCTCACCGTCCATCTGTGGGGAGCCTCATTTAAAACCGGAATAAAACTTTATATAGATCAGTCTAGGAAATTAGCATCATGGGAAATCAAACCTAAGACCTTCAGTGGAGCACTCTTCAAGGTCTCAAACCAACAACAACATACCAACCCAAATGGGTTAAAACTATTATAATATTGATCTACATAGCTATAAATTTCGTTGCAATTTTCTTCAGTATGTTTCTTTTTTGTTTAATTGATTTCTTATTTTGCTATCAGATTTCATAATTTAATATTATGCAAATCCAAAAAAAAAAAATACCTTTAAGGAGTTATATGATAGACAAGTAAAAAAAAACATACATATACAATCACTCGATTTTTTACCGTTTACATCTCATTTATATGTTGTCATAACTTGCATAATCCTAGACCACTGTCATATTTTTCATCAAACGCTAGATCCCTTTGTCACCCTACCTCATCCCCTACGCCTTTCCACGACGCTCACCCTAAACCCTTCCCACCCTAACTTAAATTCACCTAGATCATCCATCCTTCTTCGGCCACTGCTCATGTTGTTCGGCACCACTCTCAACTACCTACCCTAATGTTAATCGTTTTAACTCCTCTACAGCCTTCCATCGGCCAGATCTTGACAAGTTTTTGTATTGTATGACGCATCGGCTACCTTGTCCAAATCAGCACCTCCAACGCTACTTGTGCGAATAATATCAAACTTTAGGTATGCCCAACAAAATATTTATTTAATTCAAAATGTTTACACCGATTTAATTGAATTTTAATAGAGCTTTAAAATTCAAATATTCCCAATTAATGATATCACCATAGGTTTGTATGTTTGGATCATCGATGAATCACTACGGATGTAGTTACGTATAAGATCTAAATGTTAACATCGATCTCTTTTGCAATTCCTAAGCAGATCTGGACATTTGATTAAGATTGGACAATTCAAATTCAAAGCATGATTTTCTTTATTTAAACCACTTTGAATCAAGACCGTCTAATCTTAATCAAAAGGCCAGATCTACTTTGATAGCATGACTTCAAGCAGTTTTGACAAATTTACTAGATCCAAATGCTAGCATCGATCTCTTGTGCAATTCCAAAGCAAATCTGGACATTTGATTATGATTAGACAATTCAGATTTAAAGCATGATTTTTCTTTATTTAATCTGCTTTAAATATAGACCATCTAATCTTAATGCGAAGTCCAGATCTACTTTGACTTCCTAACTTCAGCAGTTTTGAAAAGTTTATTAGATCCAAATGGTAGCATTGATCTCTTGTGCAATTTCAGTGTAGATCTAACCATCCAATTAAGATCGGATAATTCATATTTAAAGAATATTTTTCTTTATTTAAACTGTTTTAAATCTAGACCGTCTAATCTTAATCAGACAACCAAATATGTTTTGATTGCACGACTTCAAGCTATTTTGAGTGCATGTAACTTAGATTTGTGAGTGTTTCTTGATAGTTATCCCACTTTAAATGAAATTGAAATTCATAATTTAGACTTCATTAATAGTTTCGAACCATTTACTTTTTAAAAGGGTTAAATAAGTATACGTCCTTAAACAATTACCAAATTTCATTTGTAGTACTAAAAAAAAGTGCCATGCTATATCCCTTTGCAGTTTTTCATAACATAGTTTTAGTGTCCACTAAATTCAAATTTGTTAATTTTTCTTGAAATTTTAAATTTTTAAATGATTTTTCCTAAGCATGTTTAGAATATTATAAAAATACCTTTAACAAAAAATTACAATTTTTTAACATGGAATGTATCAAATATGAATTTTTTAAAATACAAAAATTTCAAGATAAATTGAAAAATTTAAGGATAATTAAGCTAATTTGAATTTGGCAGGAACTAAAACCGCATGCTGGAAAGTTTTGTATTGATGCAAACATGCCACTTTTTTTATGAGTACGATAAACGAAGTTTAAGTTTTTTTGTTTTTTTTTTGTGGACGAAAAACTTATTTAACCCATTATAAATACACATCCATTATAAAACCATAATGGAATTCCCAAGAAGGTTCATCGACACGACTATAAAACACCATTGTTTTTCTTGCAGTCATTGCTTCAGATTCTACTCTCTACATTGCAGTCATAAGAGTGTAGCTTTATTTAAGGGAAATGAAGAAAATGGACGAGGTTAAATCTTTGGGAGCAAAAGAAGATTTGGATAGTTAGATTTGTTCAATGGCAACAATAATAGAAACAAAAGTAGTTAGATTTGGATAGAGGTATTATGGCTTTTCTTAAGCCTAAGAAAATAAATCACTTTGTCATTGGTCAAGACAACACATACCTCTTTTTCATTAGCCAAGACAATTCATGCCTCTTTTCTACTGGTGAAGACAACACATGTCTCTTTCTTGTCGGCGACACCACCTCGTCTACCTCTTTCTTTCACAAAAGTAATTCTATAAATTTACTTTCCATCAAACCCATATGGGTAGAAATTGTTTAGATGAAGAACATGATGGTACTGATGGTGAGAAATTGTTTAGATGAAGAACATGATGGTAGTGATGGTGAAAGTGGTATGGGTTTGAGAGTGTGTGGAGAGAAACATTTGAGTGATATGGGTTTGATGGAAAGTAAATTTATAGAACTACTTTTGTGAAAGAAAGAGGTAGAGGAGGTGGTGTCGCCAACGAGAAAGAGACATATGTTGTCTTGACCAATAGAAAAGAGGCATGAATTGTCTTGGCTAATGAAAAAGAGGTATGTGTTGTCTTGACCAATGACAAAGTGATTTATTTTCTTAGGCTTAAGAAAAGCCATAATGCCTCATCCAAATCTAACTACTTTTGTTTTTATTATTGTTGCCGCTGAACACATCTAACTATCCAAATCGTCTTTTGCTCCCAAAGATTTAATCTCGTCCATTTTCTTCATTTCCCTTAAATAAAGCAACCCTCTTGTGACTGCAATGTAGAGAGTAGAATCTAAAGCAATTCCTGCAAGAAAAACAATGGTTTTTATAGTCGTGTCGATGAACCTTCTTGAGAATTGCATTATGGTTTTATAGTAGATGTGTATTTATAAAGGGTTAAATAAGTTTATCATCCACAAAAAAACTTAAATTCCTTTTTTCATACTCATAAAAAAAAGTGGCATGTTTGCATCCATACAAAGTTTTCCGGCATGTGGTTTTAGTTCCTGCCCTATTCAAATTAGCTTAATTATCCTTAAACCTTTCAATTTATCTTAAAATTTTTGTATTTTAAAAAATTCATATTTGATACATTCCACGTTAAAAAATTATATTTTTTTGTAAAAGGTATTTTTATAATACTCGAAACATGCTTAGGAAAAATCATTTAAAAATTTAAAACTTCAGGAAAAATTAAACAAATTTGAATTTAGTGGAGACTAAAATTGTGTTATGAAAAATTGCAAAGGGATATAGCATGACACTTTTTTTTAGTACTACAAATAAAATTTGGTAATTTTTTAAGGACAAATACTTATTTAACCCTTTTAAAAATTAAATGGTTCGATATTATTACAATGAAATCAAAATTATGAATTTCAATTTAATTTAAGGTGGAATATCTATCAAGAAACATTCACAAATCTAAGTTACATTTACTCAAAATAGTTAGATTTGGATAGAGGTATTATGGCTTTTCTTAGGCCTGATTTATTTTTGAAATTATATAATAGGTGATTGTGATAATGATTTTTTTTTTATGGTGGTCAGGGTTTGAACCTCGAACCTTGCATATTTTATGCATTGTCCATACTAACTGAGTTAAACTCACGAGAATTGTGATAATGATTTTAATATGGCGGCAGATATGTTAAAAATATTTTAAAACCAAAAAAATATAAATGTATATTACTTGTGATTTTTATAATGATTTTAATATGGCAGAAGACATTTTAAAAATATTGACCAACCAAAAAAATATTAATCTACATTACTGATATTAAATTTAAAATAATGGTGCTTATATTTTAGATTTTTTCAGGAAAAAAATATTATAAAAAAGATCAGTTTTATCATTTTTAAGTGTTTGTTTAGAATTTCTAAAAAATGTCATTTGATCAAGAAACAAAATTTTTAACTCTAAAATAAGAAGCTATTAGGATTAGTATTTAATTTCCATGTCTAGCAGAGTAATTTGTATCGCTGTATTGGTGGTTAATCCACTGGGTAATGTCGTTGTTTGGCTTTTATCCTTTTATCAAAACTTTACGATAGTAAGGGAATATAAAGAAATTGAAAAGTGTTATGTCTTATAGCAAAGAAAAGATAAAGAAAAAATAGAGAAGAAAAAAATGTGAAAGTGGTGTGAGATAATTGAGAATGTAGAAGATTAATGTTCACAACTATTTTTTCAATAATTTCATAATATATCATTGTCAATATTGTTTTCGTACAAATATTATGACCGTGAAGGACAACTTTATACCACAAAGTGTGAGGTTGAGGCAATATTGAAGAAAAATGGAATAGTTGTCTTTGACAAATGACAGGCAACGATACAAGTAAAAGTGAAGCTAAGACAAATGACAATATTGTTATTTGTCAAGGAACCATAAACTTGTCATTTGACTTAATTTCACCTTTTTGTATATCGTTGCTTATAATCCGACAAAGACAACTATTCCATTTTTCTCCAATACTGCCTCAACCTCACCCTTTCTGGTATAAAGTTGTCCTTCAATGTCATAGTATATGGAGAAAAAAAACAATATTGACAATGATATATTATGTAATTATAGAAAGAAAAAAACAGTTTTGAACATTAATCTTTTATGTTCTCAATTGTCTCACACCACTTTCACGTTTTTTCTCTCTATTTTATCTTCTTTTTTTCCTTTGCTATAACCTATAAGACATCACACTTTTCAATTTCTTTAATTATATTCCCTTATTATCGTCAAGTTTTGATCAACTATTGATGGAAAACATGAATTTAGTCAACCTAGTTTTAGAATTCATAATAAAGTTATAGAATGGTATTTAGCTTCAGGAAGAAGGCATGAAAAATCTTTGGATCTTCTCAATCCAGAGTAAAAGAATGAGTGAAGATAATTCATCAATCTATGTTGAGTTTACGTTTGATTTTCAACAGAGTTTCATTTATTAATTTTGAGAGGTTGTTTCTTTCACTTTCATGACCAAGTCGAATCTTCATGTTAGAACGCTTCATACTTCTGCCTTCAGTGTTAAGTGAGTCAAAACCAAACGTTATCTATGCTAATATAGGTTCTTATCAGATGCAGCAGGCTGGTCGACACTTCACTATGATGCAAGCATTATTTGCATCCCTCCAGCCACCATCCACATCATTATCCCCTGGTATTGGGATCTTGTTCCGACACACTGTTCAATCATTGTAGAATCCTTACCGAAAGAAGACAAATTAGCATGAAGAAATGCTGCCTTTTCCACATTTGTCCAAGTAAGCTCCATTTCTCCACGTCTCTCATCGGAACATGTATTTCAATGTGCTTAACAAAGAATTTTGTATCCTTGTATTGTTTTTCAATTATTAGTTAGTTGTGGTTTGTGGAATTTGTTTTTGCCCTTTAATTAGCTATATATAAAGTATTTAATACTTGGTGAAGAACATTTCTTTTGCACACTCTAAGTTAGTGTTTGGTTTTACTAGCTGCATGTTACTTGCAGAATAATCAAGCTTATTCTGCATACCATATTTTAAAGGGTAAGTTTATTTCTCTATCATTTCTGGAGTTAAGGACTTAAGGTCATATTAATGATATTAGTGATTACTTTTTGAAATCTCGGTATCTGGCTTAGGGACCGACTAATTCGAGGGGTTCAATCCCACCGTCCACTTACGGGGGTTCCATTTAAAGCGAGAGTAAAGCTCTTTATGGACTAGCCCACTGAAATTGGCACCTGAGGGATCGAACATCAGATCTTGAGAGGAGCACACTCCAAGGTCTCAAGCCAACACCACGAAAATAACCTTAGTGGTTTAATATTAATGATTGTAAATAACGGACAAGCGGTGCATAGAGCAGGCTATGAAGTCCTGATACTTAATACGACATTGTAAAGAACTATTTTGCCATAAACATGCCACAAAACACATAGTATTTCCCACTATTCAATTTCTAATTCTAATTTCAATATTTTATCTCTTCCATTCCCCTCATCCAAATTAGCATAGCTTTTAATTGTTTCTTCAAGAGACAAGTCCACTCCCATCTTTAAGTAGATGATGTATATCTCCATTTACATCCTACAACCTTGATTCTGCTTTAGTGTAAAGACTTGAGGCAACATGGGCAGAAGCATGACACCTGATAAAAATTTCGTACACATTCACTCAAACAGACACACCATACACCAAAGTATACTAAACAAACTACACACTATTACCATTATATTTTAAAAAGAAAGAAAAACACAAGATTTACAAAAGAGAGGAACTGAGAGAGAGATAGAGGAGTATGGAGAGATATACAGAACAAAAACATGAGGGAGGACTTGAGAGACTCAAAAAAACAGGGAAAGACTGAACAAAAAGGTATTGAAGAAAAATGCAGTTAGCTAGAGACAAGATATGATTGAAAAAAGTTTTCTTTTTCCCAAATTGGTCCTTTATGATACATTTTGTTTGCAATGTTAGCCTTTATGTTATCTTCTTGTTGCATCGTACTCCTTCATGTTATATTTTGTGATTGTGCGAACCACAAGTTTTGTTGCACAATTAGAGTTTAACAACATTCTGGTGTCCATTCATCACACCTCAATCTAGAGATAAATGATTCATTGTTTTAGGTTTGTAAATTTTAACGATTCCTGCTGAATGAATACATTTTTGCGAACAATGAGATACTTTGGTTGCGACCAGACACAGTGTCTCCGAAGACGTGAGTCCAAGGCAACTAAGACTCCTGCAAGGTCTTAAGGATATTGCTGCAAACCCTCACGGATCATCTATAATTGGAGGAGCTGGCAGTCAACTTATCAGTAGTGGTTCATCTAACATGTCATTTTATAACGCCCCGTCTCCAATGGCCACACAGGTAACTGTGTAGTTTTTTATAGGCCTATTGATGTTTTCTTTAACAATTTTGGAAAGCTAAATGCGTCTTATTTTTCCTTAAATGAAAAAGCAGGTTCCTTGGTCAAGTAGATGTGTATTAGATGTTCAATTTTTTTTCCATTACAAATGACATGTTATACTGTCCTCTTTTGCAGTTTTCATATGTTGCTCCACCTCCTTTGTGTAGGAATGTAATGCCAAATGGCCCAAATATAGTGCTTCTTGCTTAAGATGTCATGTTCTCATATTTGTTCGGCGCACCTAGAAAGTAACGAATGTATGAATGGCGTGCTTATGTAAGAGGCATTCCCCTCATCCTCTTTTAGCTTGCAAAGTTGAGGTAGCTGTATTTAATAGTTATGCACTTCTGCCCTTCGCATCGATTAAATATTATCCCCTTTGTCTATGTTGCCATTAGAGTTAAATAGCACCTGAGTGTTGCACCACAGTGAGTGGCTGCACCTACGCAGTGCCACATCCCAGAAGTGAGTAATAATAACCATTACCGCCACATTCACTGCTAGATATCACAGCGCAACTGTGGCGTTACAGTTTGCATCCTCATTCTTCTCTAATTATATTCTCTCATGCAATATCATCCACATTTGGTTTTCCTCTTCTCTGCGTGCGAACTTCTATTAAAAAAACAGTAATATTAGTAAATGTATAAAATCAAATTAACTTTTGTTATTATTATATTGTATTTTGATTAAGACCTATGACTTTTTATATGAATATTTGAGTATTTACGTGTATATGTATTATTTATTTAATATGTGTTATATATATTGTATGTTGTAGAATAGTGGCCATCCTGCACCTCGCAATCCCAATTTTGGGCTTTGCCTTTCCAATATCTTTAAGGTACACATTCCTACTACATGATCTGTCTCGTAACTCGTTGCCATTTGTAGGTATGTTGCACAAGAAGATTTTGAAAATGGAATCAAGGCACTATAACGCATGGTATGGACTTGGAATGTTATATCTCCACCAAGAGAAATTTGAGTTCTCTGAACATCATTTCCGCATGGCTTTCCGAATCAACCCAAAATCCTCTGTGATATTGTCGTACATTGGAACTGCTTTGCATTTTTTAAAGGTTAATCTCTTGCTGCACTTACTTGTGTTTTTGTATCCAAGATTTTGAAACTATGCTATTCTATGATTTCTCATAGAAGCGAGGAAGGTTTGGCCGTGATGGAGAAAACTATTTTAGCAGATAAGAAAAATCTACTCCCCATGTATCAGAAGTGTAAGATTTGAGTAATATATTTGCTTTCGGCTAATCATGTATAGAAAGCATCACAAATGCTGGAGGAATATTCATTCATGCAACCATCATCACATTTGCAACCATCTAATTTCCGGATCACTATAACTGACTTCAGTTTTGTAGGACATTCACATAGGATTCGAGCATATATATGATGTAATAGGGTTATCGAAAAACTCCAATATTTGTACAAAATTGTTGTATTAGCTAGAAATCCGTGTATTATTAATTTATCCATAATTCAAGACTAAGGCAATTCTTTTAAACGGATAAAACTTCTTTCTTCTAAAATACAATCTATAAGGCAGAAGATATTTTTTCCTAACTCGAAAGAGCCAAAAACCAAAATAATTTTGACTTTTATAGTTTCATATCCTAAACAAAACTCGACAATAGTTCTTCGATGAGTCTTTAATCTCTTCTGCATATCTACTCCAATGATGTATGTTCTCCAGCTAATTGTGTGCATAACCTCCAAGTTCCAAGCGGAAAAAACAAATGAAACTAAAACCATATACATATCATGAATATTCAATGAAAGATTAAAAACATTCTGGCTAAATTATTCATCATGAATATGATTTGACATCAAACATTCTTGCTTTTTGATTATTAACATTATCATTGGATTCTTATCTCGTTTAAAAAAGGCAGGAATGACACATCCGAAAGATCATATGTATAAAGCAGAATAGTAATTTTCATAAAGAAACAAAATCAAGACGATAACTTTAGTAACATATAAAGATTTCAATAAAACTGAGAATTTATCAGAAGAATGGTACATATCATGGACATTTTCATCAGAAAAAAGTGTTTGCAGGAAGTAGTACTACTCAAGGATTTCAAAGGTATACAATAATATGTTTCAAGGATTTCAGTGGTAGATTGCAAAAAACTGTTTTCCAACTGTCACTACTTATTTTTCGGTAAAGCAGGCTTTAAAAAAATTTATATGCCTTACATATATTCGTATTCTTGTTGCAACTTGATCACAAGTACACTAACTAATAACGTGAAAACAGTAAAAGGAATTTATGAAAAAAATACATCTCTGAACTTTTCGTTGATAGTGATAGGTTTTTACAAGTATATATATAACCCAACAACTATCCTAAATCAGAGAACTACTAAACAGAAGATTGTCATATAACAAAAGGTAACAAGCTAATGACTAGTTCAAATAATAATAATAATAACTAAAAAAAATTATTAGCATAACAATTTCATAATACTAGCAAAGTCTCATCGCTTATATGAAAATCCCCCAAATAAATCTCTCTCCGTTGTGTACAGTTTTCTACCACATGTTTGAAACCCTTCTATGTGACACCATTAGATATTTGACGGCAGCCCTTCAAATGGAAGCAAACATTATGATGATTTCATCGCTTAATCCAGAATTTCTGCCCAAATAGAGAAACTTTAATTGAGGGTATACACGAAAATGCCGTATAAGTCTCTTTCCCAATAGATGTCTCTTCCATTTTAATTGAACGAGTGAAAACATGGTTGATTCTGTGAGATGCCAACAACCACTAAAGAAGGGAGAGATGTCTCTTTGAGAATGAGTGAATCGAAGACGATTGGTGATGGAGAGGAAAACACAAGAAGAGGTGGTTGAATTTCAAGGTCTGATAGAGTTCACAGTCTAAAGTAAATAGAGAGAGAAGAGAAAGACAATTATACAGGTTGCTTTCCCAATCTGGAATTAATCTTGTCCCGCTTGCACTCACTAAAATCAATATCTCATTACAAATGTTCAAACACAAAAGCAAGAGACTTCAAACTACTCAAACACAAAAATAAGAGATTTTCTATGCTCAAGCACACACACAGGAGACTTCATATGCTCAAGCACAAAAGCAAGAGACTTCTAATCAAACAAAAATTACACTAAAAAATGTTTGAGGTTAGGTGAGACCTAGCATGCCTTTGAAAATTGGTGGGCAATCTACCCAAACCAATAAAAACCAGCCACGTGTCATCCATTATAAAAATAACTTCTTTTTTTTTTTGAAAAAACATTTATTGTTTTATTTTACAATTTTAGCATGTATTTTATTATTTACATATTCACCCCATTTTAAATTAATGATATTTTATGATTTAAACCATCAAATCAATTAGATTTTCCTTTCAATCCAATCATTATCCAAACCCCCTTTTTTTTTAAAAAAATCTGGGTAAGGACATATTTGTTACGACATGCATTCATTCCAATTAAGAATGGCTTTAGAAAATCATTAAAAATAAAAAATATCACCCCTACGATTCGAACCAAGGCACACACACTCTTGATTAAATAACTTAACCATTTGACCACTACATCTTGATGAAACAAATTGAAATGCAAAATATATGTTATCCGTAAGCAATTTTTTTTTTTTTTTGCAGCGTCTTATAATC
>Ga0228710_1002995_pt1 | contig 26891 bp, 17 predicted proteins | sample MedpolnodulmetaG_FD_177995 | JGI IMG/M metagenome (GOLD analysis project Ga0228710, IMG submission 177995) | Root nodule microbial communities from Medicago polymorpha collected in Santa Monica, California, United States - pink nodules | ecosystem: Host-associated > Plants > Roots > Nodule... | reverse complement strand
CTATATGGCTCCCTGCTTGGCCCCCTTCCCCCCCTTTGATACCTCTCGACCGGTGAAAGGGACCGGTGCTGACGTCCACGGTTGAAACCATGGCCGCCGCCTCTCTGCTCTCTATCTCTCGCCGCTCTCATGTTTTTCTTTTCAACTATTTCCAATAAAATTTATCATTATATTTCAAACCAGATAATGGTTGTTCTAATGGTTATAAAAGATGGTTGTTCTAATTGTTATAAAAGATAGGTGAGTTTATGTTATTCATTACAAAAAGCTTTGATTTAAATTTATCTCTACCGCAAACAATTGAACCTTACTATTATGGGGTATTTTGTGACCCTTCTATTCTTTTCTTTTTTTTGACATAAATGCTTTTTTGATCCTCTTATTTTTTTTTTAAATAAAGTTTTGATCCCCTATTTTAAAACTCAACTTTTTGGTTCCCCCAATTTTAAGTTTTCTTCATTTTTGTCCTCCATCACATTTTGAAGTCAATTTTACTTATGTGGCTCGCATACTTAGACAATTTAATTATACATGTCATTACTATATTTCTTCTTAATTCAATAACAAACATTTTAAAACTAAAAACAATTCTTTAAATCTTTTAACAAATAATAATCTTATAATTAGCCTAAAAAATTGATTGTGTTCATCATCTTCATAAATCAACATAAAAATTCCATAAAAACCCTCGTCAAAACGAATAAATTTAAACATACATTAATCATCTTCAATAAATCCAAAACACACCCTAAATTTTTCTTGAATAAACTAAAGCAAATCTCATTTCCTCCTTTTTTTTTTCTTTCTTTTTTGTTGAAACATTAATTAGTTGCTACAGGGTAGCAGGATTGGATATGTGGTTCCGCAAATGTACAACTTCACCAACCTATTGCCAATTCCATTTCCCCCAATTCTTTTTTCTTAATTTTTGTCGGTAATTTTTTATAATACGTCCACAATGAAGGATTGGGTATGAGATTTATTTTAGATTTATTCAAGAAAAATTTATGGAATCTATCTATCTATATATCTATCTTTCTACCTACCTATCTATATATATTTGTAAAGGAAACTTGAGTTGTTCTCATACAAGCTTTGTGATGATGTGACACTTTAGAAAAGCTTCTCATTCTCTAATACTAAATTGTCATTCTTAGAAAATCTTCTCACTTCACTTATAACTTTCACCCTTTGATATATATCTCTAAGCTATTCTTTGGTTTCTATGACATGATAGGTACTCAAGTTCGTTTTATATCGACCAAATAGTTTGAATAAAATTCAACAATTTATAAATATAAATTTAAATGAATTATTTTAATTTTTAAAATTTCGTTTATATGAACATAGTGATAATTATTATCATCTATATTCATTATCTTTTTATCATCTATATTTATGAAGTATAATATTTTAAAAAATGAAAACTAAAGTATATTTATGTAGTCTAAACTTAGAGTCTTTATGTAAATATCAATAATATAGAACATGAAGTAAAAGTTCAATTTATTTTTATTCAAATATTTTCAATTGAATAAGGAAGATTGTATCTTACGTAAAAACAATATTTTAGTTTATAAAGGTGAAGACTACAAGTGTCTACCATTTTTTCGTATAAAAACAATAACAAAGATATTATAATATAATTAAGACATGGATAGAGAGAAGGCTAAAGGATATAATCCAAGTTACATGTTTGTAGCATTTGCTTATGAAAATCACTAAATAAATTTATACAATAAAATTTTAAATTTAGTGCACATAAAGTTAAAACAATTCTGTGAGAAAAAGGATTCAACAAAATAAATTTAAACCATTCACTACAATTGACTTGCAAAAATTTATATATGAAGGTGGTTAAAGGAATAGGGTCTAATTTGAACGTATTATAGTCCCGGCTAATGAAGATATTGTGCTAAAACCATATTTCATATGTTTTTTAAATTCAACATAAAAAAAATGTAATAATTTTTTTTTGTATTTAGCACCAAAATGCTAAATAGAATATGCATCATTCGTGTATGCTGAAATTAAATAATGAAACTATAATTATTAAAATTAAATTTTAATAAATAAATTATTTGTAAAAGGGAGGAGGAGAAGATGAATATTTTTTTATCTAAAAATTATGTTGTCATGAAGTGTTTGAATGCTGCATATAAAAATTAGTCATTTAATTTATTTATTTATTTATTAAAATTAAGTTATTTCCTTCTATTTTCTTCAAATAAAATAATTACATTGACTCGAGTTAGAATATAAATTTTGATAATATCTAATTATAATTCATAATTTTTTATTTCTAAAATCCACAAATGTATTAAAATAAAGTAAAAAAAAAGGAGATATAAACTAAACCAAGAAAATATATTAATTTTTTTTTATTAAATTATGTTGATTTCTAATAGAGGTGAATGACACACTGTTTATGTCTAAAGTAATTTTTATCTACTCTATACTCTATATTCATTGGACGAGAGAATAATAAATTTTAAAATATTTATTAACAATTTTATTTAAAAAATAATTCAATATAGATCCACCAAATTTATTATTTTCAATAACTTTAAAAAAATAAACATTATAATCAAACCCGTGCAACACACGGGTTGAATACCTAGTAAGTATATAAAAGTAAAAAAAAAAATACAAAATCACTAGTGGGAACCGTGTGACAGTGTGGGGTGAAAATACTTTTTAAAGCATAATTCAATCTCGAGAGCTTCTACGATACATTTATAAATTCAAGTGTATCAGTATTTTTTTTTCCTAAATCAATATATTAATGGTCATTTTTATGAAATAAAAAGTTATTTGTCAACATTTATATTTAACAAAATATTCATAAGAAAAAATATCAATTCATTGTTTTTAAAAATCATACTAATTTTTTTTTCATTTTATGGTAAAAAATAATCAATATTCATTATGAGTAGTAAAAATAAAAAATAAAAAAATTATTTCATTGAAACTTTCGGTGAATATTTTACTCAAAAAAAATAGTTAGTTATTATAATTTTAAATGATAGAATTTTTTTTAAAAGACAAAAACTCATTTAACTACTAATTTAAAGATCAATTGTACCGGTACATGTCAAATGTTAAACTATATTGAAGAAATTGTCTAATATAAATATCTACTTTTCTTAAATCAAAAAATAAAATAAAAAAGTCAATGAAGATTAACTTAATTGATAAAGAGTTGACTTAGTCGTAAGATCATGAGTTCAACGAGGTAATTGCAAATCACCACTTCTTTGATAGTAAGTTTTTTTTATAGTAATTTATAAGTACCTCGCTAAACATTTTTTGAGTATTGAAGTCTATCTTGACTCTGGCGTTCCGTCGAAGCCCAACACACCTAAACTTTTATTAAAAAATAAAAAATAAAAAATAAAACAAAGGATACAATTATATATATGGGGAATATATATATATCGGCAACTTGTAAGCGTTTCCTTCTAGGGTTTCTTCCACAAAAGATTCGAAGGGTTTTCCCTTTCAACTTCAACAACCACACCATTCTCCATGACGAACTTATTGTCGAAATCCTAACGTTCCTTGACGTAAAATCCCTTATGCAGATGAAGTGTGTTTGCAAGTCTTGGAAAACCCTAATCTTTGATCCCGTCTTCGTCAAACTGCACTTTAAGAAACAATCTACAGGAATGACACACCTTACTTTTCTCTCAAATAAGTTTGAAGGTTCTGGTGATTGTATGGCTACACCCATCTCTCGTTTGATGGAGAATACTTCGAATACTATCACTCTTACCGATCCCTACCACCGATTCAATTACAAGGACGCTGGTGGGATTCTTGGTTCATGCAATGGGTTGGTCTGCATGCAAGATTGTTCTTTCACCGCTGAGTATCACAAGCACTCGTTCTCTTTTTGGAACTCTACCACAAGGAAAAAGTCCGAAGCATTAGTGTCTTTTCGCAATTATGCCAAGGAGAAAAATATTTGCAAGTTCGCCTTTGGTTATGATAATTCAACAGACACTTACAAGATGGTCTTGTTATGTTTGAAAAGGGATGATGAGCTTATTACAACCGCGGTTCAAGTTTTTACTTTGGGTGATAATGTTTGGAGAGATATTGATTGTTTCCCGGTGGAATTGGTGTATCGCTGTGTTTGTATGTTTGTGAGAGATGATGTTTATTTGAATAATAGTATTAACTTGGTTTGTCCATCACATATATTATTGTCATTTGAAGAATCTTGCAGTTGAAAAATTTGTGATCATCTCACTTGATTTGAGGACAGAGACATATACACAGTTGTTGCTCCCCCGATGTTGTGATAAAGAGCTACACGATGTTCCAACTCTTTCTGTATTGATGGATTGCCTCTGTTTATCTTATGATTTCAACAAAACCCATTTTGTTATCTGGCAAATGAAGGAATTTGGAGTTGAAGAATCTTGGACTCAATTCATTAAAATTAATTATCCGATTCTTTTAAAAGATTTTGAAATTCAGGAGTTCTATAATGGTTCATTATTTTATCGTCCTCAATTGATGCCATTGTGTTTTTCCGAGAATGGTGATACATTGATATTTGCAATCAATTTACCAGACCAAGCAATTCTCTATAATTGAAAAGATAATAGAGCAAAGAGAATTAAAAGTACCAATAAAATTTGGTGGTTCACTGCCAAGGGATATGTTGAAAGCTTGGTATCGACTTCTTGAAAGTAAGTTTTTGTTCGATGATTTACTTGTTTGAATTTGCGTTAGCTTGTGTATGGTACAATGTATTTTGTGATCATAGTTTTGATTTGATTATATTGATGAATGGTTATCTGTTTTATTGTCAATTTTAGTTCAGTTTATTCTTTGTATGGGAAAGCTCATTTATGGCAAGAACAAATAGTTGTTTCCTCTTTTTTATTTGATAGTCTTTTTGCCCTAAAGTTTATTTGCTTTGTATTGGGTTTAAATATTGGTAAAAGTGAACTTTGATTATTAGCTAGAAATATATTCGATATGTTATTTCTGTTCTAATTTTGAGCTTTTATGTGTATGGTACAATGGTATATAGTAGCCATTCTTCTAAGCTCATTTCATAATTAATAGTTTAATAGTATCCATTGCTAGAATGCACCCTTTGTTACAGCATTGATGTACGTAAGTATAGCAGCCTTTGCAATCTAATTGAACCAATTCAATTCCTATACTCATGCACATAAATTCTTGTAACTTTTTTAGCTGACATAAATTAATAGTACAATGCAAAATCAAAGAAATTTGGATTAAAATAAGCCTTCATCAAAGAAACCATATGATCTATACAGGTAGCTATTGCAAGAGACATAAGACGTAGCAGAATACTTGGATCCCTTCTTTATTATGCAAAAAACCATATGATCTACTCTTTGGAACATAGGGGTTGGAATTATAAGGAAGTGATGATCGAGTTTTATAATACATATTTAAATTCTTGTTTTATAATTCAAAAAATCGAGTTTGAATATAGATGGTTTGGTCTTGAACAATCAACTATTGATGTCCCAAATGCTGAATGCGGGAAATCTCCGACTAAATGAAACTGCAACATCAACCTAGTTTCCAATGGAAAGAAAGAGAGAAAAATTAATAATTTTTTGATGATAGAGTTGTATAGTTAATAGTTAACCCATGTCGTATTATGTGTAATAACTGTTTAAAGATAATACTTGTAACTAATGAACTTTGTTACTTTTGGACCAAGCAGGAACACTATAAGGTTATCCTTGTTTTGATCAACTTTTTAATCAACTTTGTTAATGCTACCTTGTTTTGATCAAGCAATGAAGCAGGCTGCTTATCCTTTTCATTTTTATTTTGATTGCATGGATATTATATGATGTTTAAGGCATTTTACGTTAAACACGTTTCTTGCTACATTCATAGGTTGTTTCTTACTTTACTATAGTTGTTGTTTATTGGAATCAATTTTTATTTTGATTTGGATATATTTACTTTGCTTTCTGATTCATTTTGTAAACAAGTTGATAGCTTGCATTGCATTGTGCAAAACTAAAGGGAATCAACAATACATTGAAATAATTCCCTTGAGAAACTTTTACTCATGTCAACACAAAAGAATTTAAAACTCTACGGGTATGAACCATTTGAAGTCCAAATTAATGAATTTTCAGTTACTTCAATCATATTGCTACTATTGTAGCTCTCATAGTCTCAATATTTACAATTCCAACTGTTCAAGTAGCACTAATTTTCTCTATTAAGGCATGTTGAGTAAGTACCAATCCTTGTCGAGATTGACCTTGTTACATTTACTTTCATTTATTTACTGTCAATAGTATATATATTGGTAAGACTCAATAGTTAAGTTCACTTATTATAATGGACTCCACTTTTCTTAACAAGAATGGACTCCACCAATTTATCATCATGTCCATCACTTTCGTAAATGGACAACAAATGAATAAAAATAAATGGACCAAAGTCGTATTCATCCCTGCCCTATATATAAAAAATAATAAAATAAAAATTATATTGGTTATAATTAATATAACAAAATAGTAATTATTTATCGGAACTTCTACGGTACACTCACAAAGTGAGGTGTACCGGTACTCTTGCTTCATAATTAGTTTTTATAAACTAATGATCATTTTTTATGTAATAAATAGCTATTTGTCAATATTTATATTTTATAGAACATCACTTCATAAGAAAAAACATCATTTCATAGTTTATAAGAACCATAGTAATTTTTTTTACATATTATCGGAAAAAAATAATGAATGTTCTCAATTATGAGTGATAAAAATTCAAAAAAAATAATTTTATTTCGTTGATATTTTTGATGAATAAGATTTAGTTATTATAATTATAAATGATAAAAAAATATTTTTCTTTAAAAAACAACTCATTTAACTATTAATTTAAAGAGCGAGTGTACCGGTACACTCAAATATACTGAGTGTACCATAGAATTTGCCTTATCTATATTAAATATAAAGAGAATACAAACTTTTCATGTGACTTATTGCTCTCCAATTTTATTTATAATTTTATCATTCATTATTTAATACAATAATAAAAAATTTCGAATATCTAACACCATTATATAAAAAATACTAAGTTTTCCTTTAAAAAAATTTAGTATAACATTTTTTCTTTCAATTATACCTTTCGGTTAAACTTATTTTTATCATTTTATACTTCATTACTAATCAAATAACTATTTCTAAATATTTTTTATTTACAATTTCTATTATTTTCATTTGTAAAAACAAAATGACAAGTACATTGATGCCATATAGAAGCTAGTTAGACAACAATATAATTAAATTTACTAAAATTAAATTTTCTCATAGTAGTAGATTAAGGTTAATAACACTACCAAAAAAAAAGATTAAGGTTAATAACATTTTAAAAATATTAAATAAAAAGGATTAGTATAAGAAGATAAAATGTAAAAAAAATATATGATAAAATCACTAGTGCGGAGGGTGTAGGGTGAATATCAAGACCCCGTTTCTACCATCACCTCAACTTAGAAATTCCTAGAAAAACTACACTCACATCTGATCAAAATGGGGTTTTCTCGTCAAAGTCGAAATGGGTTCAGGCTTGATTAAGTTGATAATAAGAATGAGAATATAACAGATCAATCAACTAGTGTTTATGATCAAAATGGTGTTTTCTCATCAAAGTCGAAATTATATTCATCGAGACTACCTACTCCCCCTCCACCACCAAGCCTTAGCAACCTAAACAACAGTAGCTACCCCTTTCAAATCTTGATCCACTACTCTCTTACTTCCCACCTTTACTCCTCCACACTAACCATCTCTATCTTCAACTCGCGATAACACATTAAACATATTTGCAACATCAATCATACAAGTACATGTCGAAATTTCGATTGTACAAAAAAAATTGTCTATTATTAAAAACTACTTTTTTAAGAGAAAATAAAATAAAAAAAGCCAATGAATATTGATTGAGTTGATAAAGAATTGAATCTTATACAATTAGGGGAGATACACATGTATTGCATTTGGGCTCAAGCCCCCTCAAGAAGAAAAAAATTCCTTTTGATAGTAATATTATATATCATTTTGATCCCACATAACATTAGTTAGGCTCACTAACTTACACTTATATATGGTCCTTTTTTTTTTTATTGCTTTAGCCATGTAATTTAGTGGTTAAAAAAAAAGCACACCTCAAAATGAATAAATTAATGGAGGATGAGGTTTGAAATCTGACTAATATTCTCATTAAATGAGTTAAGCTCACGAGAACACGGTTCTTTTATCTACTCACCACAAGTTTAGCTTTCATAAATCATTGAACATTTTTATAATATGAAAAGTAATAGAAGATAATTGTAGTTTATATAAGTATTATGCATTTTGTGTTTTTTTTTTTTTTACATTAGTTATATATTTTGTATCTTTAAGTAAATCCCATCAAAATTAATTTTTTAATATTTAAATATTATTAATTTAATATATTATTAAAATATTATTTAATATTATTATATTATAACCAAGTTCGATTCATGCAAGCCAGGAACGGTGGTCTATCTCGACAATAAAAACAGTCGCACATACAAACGCAATCTAATACGGATCAACCTCAACCATATTATTAATAAGTGATTAAAGTTAACTAATAAGGCTTAATTCAATGAGGCATTATATGAAATGCCTCCCATTATTCACCTGAACAAGTAGTCACGCATTTCTGTTCTAAGCACCAAACTCAGCAGAAACCATATTTAGTGCCACTCATCTTCCAAATTATTCCACTCTATCAGGCACTGTTATGCTCCATCTGGATCATGTATTTTTTTCTTCTTTTTTGGTAATGGCATAAGCAAAGTCCAACACTGATGAATCTGGAAATTAAATGTACAAAGTACATAAAAATTCATCATACCGCAATTTTGGCTCCTCAACTTTGCAGATGATCCCAATAGTCACATGTTCCTGCTACCATCTCACATGCCGCAGATTTATCCTAACAGAAGACATTTCACATCCTATTTTCTTGATTTACTGCTAGTACAAGAGAAAAAGAGAGTGAATGCTGGTAACATCAAAGTGAAGGAGGAAGAAACATTAGTAAGAGAACATTGGTAACATCAATCCGATTTTGCAGACTGAACGTAAGAGCGGTATTCCTTGACAAGTTTCCTGAACAATGAGTCTTCTCTCTTCATCAAGATTGTGGGCTCATCATACTCAGCCAATTTTCCTGAAAACACAGTCAAATGCTTCTTTTATTAGAAGAAAACAGATAACTGATCAAGTGCCTCATATCTTACATGTTATCTTTTATGTGCTAGACACGGTCGAAATCTTAAAGAAGAAACCTTAAACTCTAACTAGGTGAATGCAACCATATCCTTTGCTCAACAACAAACCTACATTTGGTGTGTGTCAGATTAATACTACTGTTTCGATATCGAGCAATGATTATATTAGCAATATTATAAACAATGTAAAAAAATGGATATCGAGCTTATGATTAGTCTGTAGTTGTTTGTTAAATGAGAAAGAGGGAGTGAGGAACAACGAAACTCAAAAAATAAACGTACCATCACTTATAGAAAGAACCATATTGCAATCCATCACAGTCGGTATCCTGTGTGCTACTGTGATCACCGTACAATCTGCAAACTCAGCCCTAATGATTTTTTGCAGAATCAGATCTGTAGAATTATCAACCGATGCAGTTGCTTCATCCAACACCAATATCCTACTTCTCCTCAAAAGAGCGCGCGCTAAACAAAATAACTGTCTTTGTCCCATGCTCCAATTTGATCCACCTTCAACAACTGTTTAACAATTTTTCACTATTCATTACTAACTTGGGAAAAAATGTACTTCCAGAAGAACTATAACAATGAAGCATGAAACTGTACCTGACGAGTTTAAACCCTCTTCTTTCCCTTGGACAACTTCTCGCAACTGACACTTCACAAGAACCTTCATATTGATCAAGAATTAGTCTACATTTGCAATGCAAAACAAAGATAAGTAAAATTAAGCATGTTTTACCTCCCATATCTCTTGATCAGTGTGTTGAGATAAAGGGTCCAAATTATATTTTACAGTCCCATTAAAGAGGGTAGGATCCTGAGGTATAATACCAAAACGCGACCTTAAATCTTGAAGGCCAATAGATGATATGTCTAGTCCATCAACTATAATTTTTCCTCCTGCTGGTTCCACTAGACGAAATAAAGCACTAATAAGAGTGGATTTCCCACTTCCTGTTCTTCCAACAATACCAATCTTGTTCCCTGCTTTAAACGTGCATGTGATCCCATCAAGTACTAGTGGTCCGTCAGTCCTGTATCGTATCTGGCATGATATAAACAAACAAATGGTGTCATTCATTTAAGCTGCATCTTTTCTGAACATTATGCTTCACATTTTTAAAATTAGTACCAATTACCTTTAAGTCGTCTATTTCTACTTTGCCTGCAACTGGCCAATTTAGAGGAGGACAATTACCTTCTACAGTTTCTTTGGCCTCACTTTGTATATGCATATATTGATTTAGTCTCTCCACTGATACTATGTGATTTGCAAGAGTGCATTGATTTTGAATTGAAAATACTAAGGAATTGTTTAGTGAAAGGCCGTAAGATAAAGCCATGCCAATAATTCCTGAAATAAAGGAATTTATTGTTTTAGGAGTAGAAATAAAGGATTTAGCCTACAATGCTCGAAAAAACCACGACATTTCCGAGAAAATAATGACCAAATTCTCACCTGAGGTGAATGTTCCAGGAGGGAGCATAACCATACAAAGTGCTCCTGTGGTAAGAACAACTGCACTGATTATTTCTAACCGTTGGATCAACCACTCTTTTGAGGCAAAACTATGGAAAAAAGCACTAGCATTTATATCAATTAGGTCAAGGTTTTTCTCAAAAAAACAATCTTCCTCCTCAAAAGCCCTTATAGTTGCAGCTCCAGCAACAGTTTCATTTACATGATTAGCTAATGACGACTTTGTTGTGCCATTTATCCTCATTACTTCTTTTTGAGAGGCAATGTAGTATCTCTGCTTAAAACACAGAAAATACGTTACTGTAATTTCTTTACAACCAAGAAATACTTAAATTATATATAAATTTTTTATTAAATTTACCAAAAAATAGACGAAGAGATCGTTAAAAGTTTAAAACATTATGGAATCGTTTGATCCATATAGTAAAGCTCGGTTGTTGTTTTATGTTCATACTTAAAAAAGAATGAACACTGCTTAAATATGAATCTTTTCCTTACCTGCATGCGAATAACTACATAAAGCATTGGTATAGCGACAATTAAGACTTGCCATGTGACAACTGCTAAAACTGCAAGACTAGAATAAAAATTTATAGTGGCTCCCATTGAATAACTGAGGCTAAAGGGCAGGTCAAGATCCATAATGCTTAGATCAGACGAGACCTACACGATGAAATGACCGTTAGATTTTTTGTTTTGTTTTTTGTATTGCATTTCATAGAAAGGAAAATAATTGTGCATTATTCTCACCCTACTAAGTACCCTTCCCAATGGTGTAGAGTCATAAAATGACATGGGTGCATGAAAGAGGGAGTTCATCAACTGTGAAAATAAATCTTTTGATGATTTAAGACCCAAAGTAACTATAAGTAGACATCTGATGAACAAAAAAACTGTTGAAAAACCACCGATAAGGAGATGAATTAAAATCAATTGCAATGTGCTGACAAGCGGATTGTCAACATTAGAAGCCATCCACGAGTTTTGCAATATCTGACAAAACACAAAAATAAGGTGACAAAGAAAAGCCATAGAAAATAATATATAGCCTTTCGTCTGATTCAGATATTGTAAGTAAGGCTTCAATCCAGTGTCGCCTTTCTCTCTCTCTTCTTGATGAATTAATTGATTTCCATTTGGTGATTTATACTGCTTCAACACCGAAGCTTGCATACTCTTTATGGAAGTTGAATGTCTTTCGGAAAAAGTAGCACTTGCAAATTGGTCAGAACCAGCAGTCTCTTTGTGAGCATTGACAAGATCATTGAATTCTTGGCTTGAGGTCATTAGTTGGTGATATGGACCAGATTGTACGATTTCCCCATTAGACATCAACTGTAAATAATGTCAAATTATTGTTCAACCGTAATTTTGTTCTAAACCAGCTACATTATTGAATGCTGCAGAGGAGGTAAAATATCAATTTTAATGCTCTAAATGATGCTTTTATAAGAGTGAAATTTAAATGTTATTCGAGTGCATTTCTGGTGTAGTGTGCACTTGAAACTGTTTTTTATGGTACGAAACCTTTCATACTAAATTTCCGAACATTGCAATTATAATAAGTGGGAAAATAAGTGTATTAGAATACATGACTACCACCCACTTGGGTTGGCCCGGTGGTATTGGCTTGGGACCTGGGAGTGTGCTCCTCCTCAAGGTCTCAGGTTCGATTCTCCCGGTGTCAATTTAGGTGGCTAATTCAGCTTCTTAAAAAAAATATAAATAAATAGACGACTACCATATGATCTGAGTAGGGTCGATGAAAAAGAGTGATGATTATACTAGAAAAGTTTCGCTCGAGATTAAAGAAATATGTTACCAGACAACCATAAGAACCAGAAAGCTATGTAGAACTGAATGTTAGATGATAAACAGCCAATGTAAAACTAAATTCAGCGTCTCAGGATAAACATGAATGATATGGCATAGGCAAGAACAACATCAACATGAACAATGACATAACATATTCCCTAAGTTGAATGAACTTACCAAAATAGAATCAAAGGCTGGGAGGAAGTCAACTTGATGAGTAACAAGTATGAGTGTTTTCCCTTTGAGTCCTTCCATGATGTATTCCTGCCAAGTTTCAAAGCCATCATTAGTAAAAAAAATGACACTAGACATGTACAAGTAGTATGTGAAGAAAAGATGTCATTACATTAAACAAACTTTTCGCAGTATGTGCATCAACAGCACTAAATGGATCATCTAATAGATATATATCAGCATTCTGATAAAGAGCACGAGCAAGTTGAATTCGCTGCTTTTGACCTCCGCTTAAATTAACTCCTCTCTCACCTATTTCAGTGAGGTCACCATAGGGAAGCAACTCAAGGTCCTTTACCAGTGAAGACCTTTGAAGTGTCTCTTGATATCTTTGATCGTCCAACTCAGATCCAAACAAAATATTTTCACGTACTGTTCCTGTTTGTATCCATGCTGTTTGAGAAACATACGCAAATTTCCCATGAACGTCAATCTGTAATTCAGAATATATAATCAGACACCGACTAATATTACAACTGGAATGTAGGACATAAAATTCATTGCTCTAAGTTGAATTAATATGATAGGACCTCACTGTATCCATTTAACTGATACCATTTAATTGAGATTACAATTCTCTCAACTTTTAACAAAAATCTGAATACCATCCAAGTTATAACCAATTAGAGTATCGCATGATTTAGGAGTGTATTGTAGGAGCGAAAAGGGAATACAAATTTACCGTTCCCTTTGTTTTTGAAACTTCTCCAAGAATTGTTGCAATGAGAGTTGATTTTCCTGAGCCAACTTCTCCACAAATAGCCACCTTTTGCCCATGTCTAACCTCCATACTTATGTTCCTTAGTGTTGGTTTTGATGCATTACCTTCCCATGAAAAGTCAGAACATTTTATTGAAATCGAGCCTTTGAGGTTATCATTGAAGCATTTTTTCTTGAAATTTTCTCTATGCAGTTCTGGTGCCTCAAGGAAATTAACAATCCGAGAGAAAGCAACTTTTGCCTCAACGATCACTGCAATAACATCTGGGATGCTTGAAATTGGTTCTTGAATGAGGCGCAAAGTTGCCACAATAGTGAAAACATTACTTGCATGCAAAGGAACTTTCAGAAAGTAACATGCTAGAAAAGAAGCAGCAGATACCAACAATGGTGATGTCCAAACGATACAGACAAAGAATGCCTTTCTTAACTGCACTGCTGATAGCAATTTGAGTTCCACATTTCGTAAGTAATATACAACATTTTTAAAATGTGTTTCCCATGCATATAACTTCAACACTTTCATAGTCACAAAAGCCTCAAAACTAGCCTTTAATCTCTCATCTTGTGCCACCATAAGTTGCCTTTGAAACTTGTGCTCTAACTTGGCTAGGTGCGCATTGCAAAGCATAGTGAGAATTATCATTGCCAATGATGCTAGTATTGCTAGTCCAATTGTGCGGAAAAGAATTACTAATGCAATACACAGTTGGAGGATAGTTGTCCAAGTCTGGTGAAACCAAAATGGAAATTCTCCAATTCTATAAGCATCCACGATTATATAATTGATTATCTCACTACTAGAGTGAATCAATCTAGCAGAATTGGACAACCTTAACATTTTTTTATAAATGGATGCATTAAGTAGTGATCTAACTTTCATCCCAACAAGTCTACTCCGGAAATACCATTGTCTTTGTGATACGGATCCAATGATCTTTATAAAGAAGAGTGATATGGCTAATATATAACCCTGATAATTGAAACTTGTATTGCCTTCAGCAATCGATATAAATTCATTCAAAAATAGAGGACCAGAAGTTAGAGCAAGTACCTTTAGCAAAGCAAAGAGTCCTGTTATCAAAATCTCTCTCTGGTAGCACAAAATTATTGTCCAAAATACCGACGAATGTAATGATGACTCGTGTTGTTTTTGTTTGTTTAACTGTTCTACAAATGACAAATAACAACTTTTTGCTCGGTCAATCTCTCTTAACTTTGGGATATCCTCATCTACAAGTGTTTTCTCTCGACCCCTCTTCATCAATGGATTCAACCACCAAAACGAAATCTTACTGAAGAATCCAGCCTTGGAAAATGGGGTTATATTGCTAACAGGATCAACTTCATTGAGCTGACCATTCAATGGAGCATAAAAGCTTTCATCAATGGATTCACATGTACATGCTTGGTAAGTGCATAACAGAAGTAAAGTTGCTCCTGAAAAAGATAGAACATCTAAAGCTGCATTGAAGGAGAGTTCGCTACTACCGATTGCATAAGAAGACATCGATAAAGAACATAATATACCAGAAACAAAGAATATGAAAACAGAAAACATCCATAACCATGCTCTTGTGAGTTGTTTTATCTGAAGGCTTACAATTAAACTTACTAACAACCATGTGAATCCATGAAAGAGATCTATCAACCACCCGTTAATTCCTAACGATAAACGCAGCAGTCCAATAGAGATATTGATTATGGCAGATACTAGTTGCAAGTTTGAATATCTTACAAGACTCCAAAAGGGTCTTCTTGAAGAAGTCTTGAGGATCATGATGATGAATGTCAACATGATTAGCAGGAACAAACCAAAGCAAACTATACTCCAAAGATCATCCATCTTCGGTTTAGCTTTGTTTTGCTGCTCAAACTCTATATCAAACAGGGAAACAAAATAATGTCATTTATAATCAAATACCTCTTGAATGTGTAATGGGATAATAGAAAAATAATCATTGCCTGTTTCACGTGAAACATTGAAGTACAATGGGATCCAGATTGTCTGACTCTATGGCGCCAAGTGCACTCTCACTTTCAACTTTTATTGACCATCAGATCAATCCTATGTTTCATAGAGTGCCGCGTGTTTTCAAAAAAAAAAAAAATTGAAACGGCAAGAAATAAGAATGGGGTAAATAGTCATTTTTCTCATTGAATGTGTAAGGAGTAGCTACAATAATTCTTTAATAAATTATTGTTGTTTTTCAACAAAAAGTTAGTACAATTAACTACTTTAACGTGTGCAATATTGTACACGTTAGATAAACCCTTAAATGAATTATTAGTTTCCTGGACCCATAATTGGAAGATCTAGATAAGTCTGATATGTCATATCACTAAGATGAGAAACATGATTTTGTCATGACTTACCAGGAGGACAAGAATGGCTTAAATTCTATGAAGTCGCTAGAGGCCATGAGATCTTATATAAAATCTATGTGCACATACTATATATAGATTGGTCATATCATCCAAACGAGTAAGACCCATAAGATAAAAGCATGTTTTCTTATAGAATACTAACATGGATGGTATTATGAATACCTTTAAGATGTGAATGATTGTAAAAGATTTCATGCAAACTCACGATGCAAATCATGATAGAACCATTACATCATGATAATACTTAACTCTAACTACTCACTTGCCATTGTTATTGATGACATCTCGTCATTACGTAATTTTTTATGTAAATTTCATCATATTTTTGAGTTCACAAAGCAACTTAAGCAGCAAGAAAAGCATAAAAACTGAAGAAAATGAGAAGAGACAAAACGTGTCACGATTTACACAAAATGTGACACGATTACACAGGTCAAAAACATGCTCTCGGCATTGAGCAAAATGTGTCATGATGACCAAAACGTGACACGATTCTGGAAACCCTAATTTGGGTGGTTTGTTACACAAGGCAAAACGTGTCACGATTTACTAAAAACGTGACACGATTAGGCAAAATTTTGAGCCTATTTATTCTGAAGTTTACTTTGAAAACAAGGATTACGATTTGGAGATAGCAAAGTGCGATTTTGAGACCTAAAGACGGCTAGGAGGGCGATTTCTTCAACCTTCTATCAGTTCATGTATGTTTTAATTCATATATTGTTAATGTTATTTGTAAACTCGATTATGAGTAGCTAAATCTCTTAGAGATTAGGTGTGAGATGATTATGTGTAACCCTAATTGAAACATGTTGTTGTGAAACTCTATCTATTGTGAATGATAATCTAGTCTTTAATCAATTCAATTGTTCTTAATGCTTCTTATATCCTGATCAAATATAAACATGATTTCGTGAGAAGGAATGACTACTGACCATAGCTTTCAACTTAGACCTAATTGAATTGTTCAAATAAACAGGGTTAGTCTAGGAATGGATAATCGTTTATTTGTGATATTAAGTTAACGTTCTTAAAACCTTCAAAGAATATTAGACAACCTAAGGAATTAGGGGTTGTAATCGGAGAAGAGAGTCCTAAGTCAAGGGATTTATTAGGGCTATTTTGTTAACCATCGTGAAACTAGAGAATCATTCGTAAAAAATAGGTGCAATATACCAATTAGGGGAACCAGAGGATTCGAATGACCTGATCTCATCTCTCTCATATTTTCTAATCAAATCTTTACTTTCTATAATTTAAAATTTTATGCAATCAAATCAAATCTACTGCCTACGGCAACAAAATAACTTTTACACATCCTAATTAATAACGCTACTGTTTTATTGAAGTTAACACAGTCTTCGTGGATACGATCTTTTCTTTACAACTTCGATAGTTTTTAGTACACTTCCAGATATCTATCAAGTTTTTGGCGCCATTGCCGGGGACTTTTGAATTATTTCAACAAGGCAATTGCGTTATAATTTAGGATTTCTTTGAACCTGAGACAATCACTGCTCCTGTTATCAAAATGGGAGAACCAAATCCACCACCTAGACCTAAGATGGGCGATTATGGGTTAACAGCTAACCGCGGTCGTCTAACTCATGTCTTTCAACCCGCAAACCCCGTAGCTTTTGATATCAAAACCTCAATTCAGAATCACTTGAAGGATAGACAGTTTGATGGGTCGGACAACGTTAGTCCTCATGAACACTTGAGTCACTTCGCTGAAATATGTGAGTTTTGTGTGCCCTCAGCTAATGTAACTGACGACCAAAAGAAACTTAGGTTGTTCCCCTTCACCTTGACAGAAAAAACCAAAGATTGGTTGTTAACTTTACCGAATGGAACTATTCAAACGTGGGATGAGCTTGAATTCAAATTCTTAGAAAGATTTTTCCCTATGTCCAAATATTGGGAGAAGAAACATGAGATCTCAAACTTTAGGCACGGGGAGAACAAGTCATTTTATGATGCCTGGGAGCGGTTTAAATTGCTGCTTAAAAGGCTTAAAAGGTGTCCTGGCCATGAGTTTACTGACAAGCAATACCTACAAGTCTTTACCGAAGGGTTGACACACAACAATATGATGTTTTAAGATGCTTCCGCTGGTGGGAGTATGAGAGTTAAAACAGACCATGAAGTCCAAACCGTAATAGAAAACATGGCCCAAAATGAATATCGTGCTGATGCCGAGAAAAAGAAAAGGGGAGTTTTGGGGTTAGTGACAATACCATCTTAGCAAACCAAGCAGCCATGAACAAACAGTTAGATTTTCTGACCAAGCATGTTCATGGGTTAACCATTGAGAAACAAAACCAACAGGTAGCTTCAATCAGGTATGATCTGTGTGGTGAGGGGCATGCCAAATGGTGAGTGTGTACCAAAAAGAGCGAGTGAATAAACAAACTACATGGGAGATTATCAGAAGGGAAACCCTTACTCGAACACTTACAACCCAGTTTGGGAAAATCACCCTAATCTAAAATACACCAACAACAATACTCTGAACCCAATATTACCTAACCCTCAACAACAGCAACATCAGCAAAGAAAACCATCAGCTCTCGAGGAAACCATGGTTAGCTTCATGAAAATAACTCAAACCAACTTTGAAGAAATGAAAGCAATTCAGGAGGCTAAAAGGAAGAACAATGAGGCAGCAAGAAAAATGTTTGAAACCCAAATTGGGCAGATAGCAAAGCAGCTGGATGATCAGGCTAAAGGTGGATTCACAGGTAACACTAAAGATAACCCTAAGAATGAGACTTGTAATGCTATTGAGTTGAGGAGCAAAAAGGTTTTAACACCTTTAGTTCCAAAAGCCACAAAGAAGGGTGAGGAAGTAGTAATGGTGTAGTTGAAAAGAATGTTGATGAGGTTGTAGTTGAAAAAGAAAATGATCATGGTGTAGTTGAAAATGAAAAAAAGGAAGAAAAAAAATGATGAGGGAGAAAAAAGCGAGCCTTTGATTGATGTGGATTCAATTTTGAGGAAGTCTAAGAGCCAATTGTTGAAAGATGGAGACAAACTTGAGGAAGTCTAAGAAATTCCATCATATATGAAGCTTCTTTATCCACATTTGTCTAAAAAGAAGAAGAATGAGGAAGGGCAATTCAAGAAGTTCATGGAACTATTCTCTCAACTACAGGTTAACATTACTTTTAGTGAAGCTCTTGATCAAATGTCGGTTTATGCTAAATTCATGAAGGGGTTGTTAACCGAAATAAGAAAACCAAAGGATGATGAGAAAATTGTAGTGTCATCCTTCAAAAGAAACTCCCTTCTAAGTTGAAAGATCTAGGTGCATTTACTATTCCTTGTACCATTGGGAAAGTAAGTGTGGGAAGAGCTCTATGTGATTTAGGGGCAAGTATCAACTTGATGCCTATTTCTATGATGCAGAAGCTAGGATGTGGTGAGCCTAAACCGACAAGAATGACCCTCACTTTAGCTGATCGTACAGGTCATGCTTTGATTGATGTGGAACTGGGAGAGCTGATGTTGAGGTTCAAGAATGAGCAGGTGGTGTTCAATATCTTTGAAGCTATAAAACATCGAACTGAAAATCCTCAATGTTACCGGATAGATGTTGTTGATGAGATAGTTGAAGACAATTCACGTGAGCCTCAACCAACACAACCTATGGAGAAAACACTTGTTAATTCTATTGAGGGTTGTGACAAAGATGAAGATCTAGAGGTGAAGGAATGTGTCAAACAACTTGAAGCAAGGAAACAAGAGGTAGAACCTGTAAAAATTGAAGATTTACTAGGTGAAAAGACCTTAGGGGCGCAACTTGTAAGTAAAGAGGGAGAGGAAAATCCAGAATTGATAGAACTTCCTTCTCACTTGAAGTATATCTTTCTTAGCAAGGACGCTTCCAAACCGGCAATCACCAGCAACACCTTGACACGTTTAGAAGAAGAAAAACTAACGAGGGTGTCAAGGGACAATCAAGGAGCATTGGGATGGACCATTTCTAATTTGAAGGGTATTAGTCCAGCTTATTGCATCACAAAATATACATGGAGGCTGAATACAAACTTGTTGTCCAACCACAAAGAAGACTAAACTCGACAATCAAGGAGGTGGTCAAGAAGGAGGTACTAGAATTGCTAGATGCAAGTATTATTTATCCTATCTCTGATAGCACTTAAGTGAGTCATGTTCATGTGATATCAAAGAAAGGTGGAATGACAGTGGTGGCAAATGAAAAAAATGAATTGATACCCACCCCTACCGTCACAATTTGGAGAATGTGTATAGATTACCGGACGTTGAACCAAGCAACAAGGAAGGATCATTTCCTGTTACCGTTCATGGATCAAATGATAGATAGGTTGTTGACCAAGCCTTTTATTGCTTTTTGGATGGGTATTCGGGGTATAATCAGATTATGGTGTCTCTGGAGGATCAAGAGAAGATTGCCTTCACTTGTCCATTTGATGTGTTTGCTTATAGGAGAATACTCTTTGGGTTGTGTAATGCGTCGGCGACCTTTCAAAGGTGTATGCTCTCCATCTTCTCTGACATGATAGAGAAGAACATTGAGGTATTTATGGACGACTTTTCTGTGTTTGGTAAGTCTTTTGATCAATGTTTGTTTCACCTAGATGTTGTCCTTAAAAGATGCACTGAAACTAATCTCATTTTAAATTGGGAAAAATGTCATTTTATGGTAACTGAAGGTATAGTTTTGGGACACAAAATAAGTGGGAAAGGCATCCAGGTGGACCAAGGAAAAATAAAGGTTGTATACAAATTTCCCCTCCTGTTAATGTTAAAGGGGTGAGGAGTTTCTTAAGGCATGTTGGTTTCTACCGGTGTTTTATAAAGGATTTTCAAAAATAATCAAGCCCCTTTGTAACATCTTAGTCAAAGAAAATGATTTTAATTTTGATTCTGAATGTTTAGATGCTTTTTCTTTGATTAAAAACAAGTTGGTGACTGCAACAATAATCATTGCACCAAATTGGGATTTACCTTTTGAACTTATGTGTGATGCAAGTGAAAATGTGCTGAGAGACTCTAAGAAATAGGGTCCTAAGTCAAGGGATTGATTAGGGCTATTTTGTTAACCATCGTGAAACTAGAGAATCATTCGTAAGAAATAGGTGCAGTATACCAATTAGGGGAACCAGAGGATTCGAAAGACCTGATCTCATCTCTCTCATATTTTCCAATCAAATCTTTACTTTCTGTTATTTAAAATTCTATGCAATCAAACCAAATTTACTGCATAGAGCAACAAAATAACTTTTACACATCCTAATTAATAACGCTACTATTTTATTGAAGTTAACACGGTCCTCATGGATACGATCTTTTCTTTACTACTTCGATAGTTTTTGGTACACTTGTCAGATATCTATCAGTTATATAATACGTGTTTCAACAGATGGATGGCGAGGTTGCATTCCTTAATTGCAATGATACTACATATGTATTTGACATATATGCAGAGTTTCGTTAATCTAAAGGATGCTACAAATGTATATAAATTTAAAAATTCACTTATGGATTATGAGAAGATTAATGAAGTTCAATTAATTTTATTAAAGAAGTCCTATGAAAACTTAGATTAATAAAGAAATATTGTACACACAAGGAGGTAAGTGATGGTCGGATTTAGGCAAGTGTGCCAAATCTTTTATCAAGTAATAAAGTGATAAGTAGAGTATCATATCTACAGGGATTATTGTTTCAACCAAACAATTTTCGTTACTTATTTGGGAACAAATAAAAATAAAAGAGATAAGGTTTAGAGTTTTGCAACAGAGCAAAGTTTACCTGTTTTGATTGCAGAATGTTAGCAGCAATTAGGATTCTTAGAATCCCCTCTATTTAATTGTTGGAATTACATAAGAGTCAAGTCTTATTCATGTTATTAACTGTTATCTATCTAAGTGATGAGTTTATGGGATTTCACTACCTATCAGCTGTCAAGTTGCACCTGCTGATCACATGAGAATAATACATGTGGGGCCTTACTCTCTCAAAGATATGGGCTCATTCCCCTCCAGCTGTCGAGTTGCACATGCTGATCACATGGATGTACGTGTGGGGTCTTACTCTCTTAGAGGTAATTGAAACATAGACTTAAGTTAGCTTTCATAAATTCCGATAAGTGTAATCCCAATGGTCTTAAAGGTCCGCTCATCTAGGAATCTTAGAAGCATATAACACACTCTCCCTCTCGGTAGCTCTACAAAAGGGCAGCCCTATCAGCGTGTACTTTACCAAGGTGAAAGGAGAGTGGAGTTACTAGGCAGATTTAAGTCATGAAGTCACCCGTTTCCTCAACTACTAACTAGTTACTTCCTGATTCTGGTAGATATGCATCAATATTAGGTATGTCACCTCCCTAAGTACCTTTCTCTCAGGGTTCGCCCTCTTTCGACTTGTTTCCCTAGTTACTAATTAATTATTTCTTGATTAGACATATATATATATATATATAGACACACATCAATATTAGGCAATGTCACCTCCCTAAGTACCTATGTCAGGGTTATGCTTCAGAGGAGACAAATCTTATACACGACAGTAAAACTAAATAGCATAAAGAGAAATAACTAAATAAAGACTTTAAATTTAATAAATTCTCCAACAACCAGAATAGAGGTTCATCTTAGAACCCTAACCTAAAAAGATTTAGTTACATATGGTAATTAAAGACAAATTACTAAAGAAATAAAACATACCCTAGAAAAACTTGGAGTCAAGAGAGAAACTCCTCCCTTAAAGCTCCTTGTGCTTGTCTTCCTCTTGAACCACTTTGTTTTGAATGATAAATAATGAATGAGGAGAGAGGTATTTATAGAGAGAGTTTCCACCTGAACTTGGGCTAAAATATTGAGCTTTTCCACCAAAAAGTTACAAAACAGCGCCTTGGCCCGCAAGGAACAGGCGCCAGGCAACTAGAACCATGCGACAGGCGCATGTGAGTAGAGTTTTAGGCGGCATGCACCTAGAAGCATGCGCCAGGAGCCTCAGCATGTGCCAGGCAAACATAATTGTGTGCTAAGTGCATGTGAGTGTTGTCTGGGCTCGGGAGCGCCTATTTCTTCGTCTTTTTAGGTGTTTGCTTCCATATAAGATGTCTTGGAACCTGGGAATAGAATTCCTCCCTCTGTAACGTCTTCTGAGGCCTCTTAAATCTTCACTCTTTCATCTTCCCAAGGTCTACATAAATCTTCAGATGTTTTGCTTTGCCGATTTGAATGATTTCTTCGTGAATTACATCAAAACACCCTAAAATTGATATCTTTCGGGAAGAATAAAATTACAGTCTCAAATATAGAAAACATTACAAATGTCCCGAAATCATAAGCAATTTCTCTAATACTCCTCTATTATGGATGTAAAACCTATTGAAAATGACTGAAAAACATGCTGAGAATAACATAAGATGACATGTCATCAGTAAATGGAAGGATTTATATTAATCTGGTATAGTATGGAGATGTGATGCTTATCACCAAAACAGAGTATCTACACACGTAAGACATACTGATAAAATAATGAGCACCAAAATAGTTTATCTACAAGGGATAATTACTTCTTAATGAAAGTAAGTACAAAAATTTATTCTAGTGTTTTACACTAGATCACTATCAAGAATACCATGGATGTTTTAAAGGACTAAGGATTGTTTCTTAAACATGAATGAAAAGATCATTGTAAAGGAGTTACAAAGATGAATACTTATGTATCCGTGTATAGTATATCTAGATCGCAATCTAGAATAAATGGTATGTTTCGATATCAACTATGTAATTTGTAAAAGTACAAGCTTCATATAGTTGTCTATAATACTCCTCTATTCTGGATATAAAACATATTGAAAATGACTAAAAAACATGCTTAGAATAACATAAGATAACATGTCTTCAGTAAATGGGAGGATTTATATTAATATGGTTATAGTATGAAGATGTGATGTTTATCACCAAAACAATTTATCTACACATGTGAGAGATACTGATAAAATAATGATCACCAAAATAGTTTATCTACAAGGGATGTATAGTTACTTCTTAATGAAAGTAAGTACCAAAACTTTTTCTAGTGTTTTACACTGGATCACTATCAAGAATACCGTGGGTGTTTTAAAGGACTAAGGATTGTTTCATAAACACGAATGAAAAGATCATTGTAAAGGAGTTACAAAGATGAATACTTATGTATCCATGTACAGTATATCCAGATCGCAATCTGGAATAAATAGTATGTTTGGATATCAACTATGTAAGTTGTAAAAGAACAAGCTTCATATAGTTGTTGTTTCTGTTGTAGGGGTCAAATATACTTTACTTAAAAATAATCAGTATGAAGATGTAGTAATAAAATATATAATTTATTTTTAATATACTTTCTGCATTAGAAGAACAATAATTTTATGGCTAAAGTACACTTTTCGCTTCCTCGGTTTCAAAATGTTGCGATTTGGCCCCCTATTAAAAAAAATTAATATTTTGTCCAATATTTTTAGGGAAATATGCTATTTCGACCAACTAACTTTATGGAAATATACTCTTTTAATCCTTTATCATTAGGAAAATAAGCTCTTATGACCATTTATCATTATAAAAAGTTGCAATTTTTGCCCCCTGTTTTGGAAAACATGGCGTCTTCTCAACAGCTTTATAACATTTTGTAAAATTAAGGGGTAAAATTTTTATATTTTTTAATAGGGGAACATTTTGAAACTTAGGGAACGAAATGTGCACTTTAACCTAATTTTATATATATCTTACCTGATAAACATCGAGTCAATATATCAGTACTTATTAAATTTATTCTTTAAGTACCAACCTCATGAGTTATCAGAAAATTATAGATTATAGAGTTATTTTTCAACTTAATTATTTTGCGGTATGTTTACCCTGGATTTTGGTAAACTATTGAACTGATTTAAAACAAGTGCGAGCGAGATCAACCAGCCAATCTCAAGACATTTTGTGCTTGATTGTTTTCCAGAAAATTATGGTTGTTATTGGTAACAAGTAGCGAACTATGAAATAACCGTCGAAATCTAGACACAGTGTAAGACCCGTCGAGATTATCTTCAAGGGATTGATGTGAAAGCTTAAAAGTAAAGAGTAAAACAAAAAAAGAGTCTAAGAGCTAAACTAGAATTGCATTAAATTGAAAGTAAAGTGGTACACAGGTTCATACATTAGGACTTGTTGCTCGTTTCTCCTTGTGCGGGTGGATTGTTTGAGCGTAAGTTTTCAGTATGATTGAATTGTGACCCGTTTTCCATGGAGGAAAATGCTACTTATACTAAGCAACTACCTATAGACACATTCGAAACGTAACTGCTAATAATTACTACAGACATATTTGAATTTCAAATAACGCCTCTTCTACGAGAAATCGCTACCCAGCTCCTCCTTTCGATGTCAATCTTCCTTCGACATCTTCTTCATTCTGTCGAACCATCCTCTCGATCAGCACATCTTCTGGACTCCACTTCGAAAGTCAAACTTGAGAATCAAACTCAATTCATTCTCTATAAATCTTAGGTCAAATTTCATTGACCACATTTATCATAGCTTATTGAAAAATACAGGTTAGCACGGTCATTTTCTTCGGCACGAACAGATAAAAAAAATACACCATTGGAAGTCACATGTTTGTGGACAATCGTTTAGAATTAAGCACCACCCATCTGCGATATCATAAGAATTAATGACAATGACTAAAAAGAGATGATAAAATTTAAAAATGGGTGTGAGAAAGAACGTACTAAAGCTTTTGTAGCTGGTCACGAGAACAATTAAAGAAAAAAAATGATCAAACCATGAACGAATTCAGTTCAGTTCAGCCATATTTTCCTTCATTTTCCTTTGCAAGTAATAAACATGAAATTAGTTGATATTTTATAAGTAAAACCCCAAGCTTTGTTAACTTCAATTTTCATCTCCACAAACATATTTTTCACTCACTACAAAAAAAAAAAACTTCAATTTTCAGAATGACGACATTTAAGTTAATTTATTTAAATAATTCCATATAAGTTATATGTGGTGGCTTCGGTTGTTGTGTAACCACGATATTATTGATTTAGCTTAACAGCAGTTTTCGCCTCCTAACTTTCACGAAGTTGCGATTTTGGCCCCCTAAGAAGAAAAAAAACTACAAAACCGTCTCCTAAGTTTTGCAACTGTAGCAGTTTTGACCTTCCAAGGCTAAAAAAACTAACACGTGGCACCTCATTTAGGGTGCCACGTCAGCATAGACCGAGTCAAAATTGGCCTTGGGGCTAAAATTGCCACAAATGCAAAACTTAGTAGGCGGTTTTGTAATTTTTTTCTTAGGGGACCAAAATCGCAACTTTGAGAAAGTTAGGGGACTAAATCTGCTATTAAGTCTATTGATTTAACTACCAAATTCTCATTCAAGCGGTCATTTTGATATAATGGCAATTGGTTTCTTATGTACTTATTACAATTGAAAATTGAATGTTTTTATTTAATTATACTAATGTAGACAATTGTGTAAGAATTTGATAAATTGACAATAGATTGAAACTAAGTGTGATCCAAAGTAAAGTAAGATAAAGCCAATTCAAAGAACAAATTCAAGTTTAATGGTTTAAACCTTGATCAACGAAACTTGTCAAGGAATACCGTGTTGGAATATTTTATTATTTAATTATATTCCAATATCATTATGTGGGCAAATATTATAATAATAATTATATTAGTTATTTATCAATTGTGAGTCTTAATTGATTAGTGATCAAATTAAATAATAAGGCTATTAGATTTCTAATTGGATAATTAATTAAATATTTAATTAATTGATATGGACTCAATGAGTGGATGTCCGGATGGCCCATTAACGGAATAATGGGAAACCCTAATGGCCATCCAATATAAAAGAGGCTATGGTCCCCAATACACCGTACACGGCAAAACTCTCTCTTCTCCCCATCTGAAGAGAACT
>Ga0228710_1002994_pt1 | contig 26898 bp, 8 predicted proteins | sample MedpolnodulmetaG_FD_177995 | JGI IMG/M metagenome (GOLD analysis project Ga0228710, IMG submission 177995) | Root nodule microbial communities from Medicago polymorpha collected in Santa Monica, California, United States - pink nodules | ecosystem: Host-associated > Plants > Roots > Nodule... | reverse complement strand
TGAAAGAACAAAATAGTAGTTTTATCTTCAGTATGATGTCAAAACTTACAAGATTTGCACTTGCAGGTTCTGCAATGTTGATGTTTACTTCTACTAATTTCCTTATACATTCTTTCATTCTCGTCGTCGTCATCACCATCATCATCGGTATCATGATGTTCTTCCTCTGTCATAATATCATCATCATGATCTTCTTCCTCTGCCATAATATCATAATCATCATCATCATCATCAGCAGCAGCAGCATATTCATAATCATCATCCTCATCATCGTCATCACCATCATCGTCCTCTTCCTCATCCTCCATATTGTTATTTTCCTCCACGTCACTTACCTTCTTCTTTTCACACACTGATGATAGTTGAAGAATTTTGAACCTGAATATGTTATTTTCAATATGTGTAAAAACAAGGAAATCATCCTCCTCTAAAGAATTTTCCTCTCTAAATTGCTTCCAGCCATCGTCAAAATAAAGCTCATCGCCAATATGACGAGCTTTGACATGCCAATCTCTTCCTCTTCGATCTCTTAGGATAAAATCCTTTATTACCGTCCTTTTTGAACGCATCAAGTTCACAAAAGCATTTGGGATACGCTGAAATAGATTAAAAAAAATAAAAATTAGTAGTTAATATGTACTACATTACAAATTATTTTCAATACACTTAATAAACTCTGAGGATATAACATAATTGGGATTTTATATTTCTCTGCATACCAAACTGATTTTTATCAAAAACGAAGGAAAAACATTGGAGGAAGCATGGTTAAGAATAAGCAAGTACGTACCATTCTTTCAGTGTGCTTCTCTGTGGAAAAAACTTTGAAGAAGTCTGGGTAATCCTTGGCCATCTTAGTTACAATTTCAATATCTGAAAATGCCAATATTCAAATTATATCACACCTTGAAAATTCCAGACTTTTCTTGATATTCAAAATAAACAAATTTACAAATAAATTTCTCAAGAAATTGAAATGAGGAAAAGATATATGAGAATACATGCATACTTCAGGAAGTACAAACAAGGACTCTAATTAATTCAATATCCTACATTCATTTGACTATATGTGATAAAAGGACCATGCTTGCATTATATTTAATTATTTTACTTCAATTTTTTTTTCTTTTGATAACAAAAAAATCCCTTTTCTTTTATATTTTTATTATTATTTATTTTTTTGCTAAGCTAGGAGATTGGACAGGCATCAGGAGGAAGCAACGACATCCCAACTAGGTTGGTACCCCGCACAACCCCCATCCTATGCCGCCAATCTTAGATAAAAAAATTATTAAAAAAGGGGAAAAAAGAACATGAGGGGGGACTAGGCCAAAACCCTCAAAAAAAAAAAGCAGAAACAGAAAAGAAACATAAAACAAAAAGAAAACAGCAGACATAAAAAGAAACATCTGTCTACGGGAACCTTGGACGAGGGAACCCTCTCCGGTCCAAGAAGAAGTTAGTCTGAAGAGTTTGAGGCAACACCGATAAAAACCTTGCCTTGTATCGAATGACCCAAATGATTTTGGAGTCATCATTGGTCACCTGAATTGGATCCTCCCTGAGAGCGGGTTTTATACGGCGGTGGCTTACCAATCTGAAGCTTCTTTCTAACTTGTTGCTTTTGTTTCTTAGAAAGAACCGGAGTGAAGGGTAACTCTGCGTTGGCTTTGTCATATTCACGGACACGCATCCAAAGATCCAAGTCACGTTGAACATTCGGATTGCTATGTGGTTCAAAAACAGTCAAAATTTTGTCTCCATTTTCATCAGTCCCTGTATGCTCAACCGTGTAATTGGCATTCTGAGCAATTCGCTCCATCTCTAAAAAAGTGGTAGTGTCGTCCGGGATGGATCTGACAACAAGGGGCCATCGTGGGGACTGTATTGCACGTCATTGTGCTCATCAGCAATATCAAGTTGAGTTGGTGACATCTCCCTAGCAGAAGCGGAGGCCTCCAAATCAATAGTCAAAGAATGCTCATAAACATGGGCATCTGAGGATGGATGTGTCTCATGTGCATTCTGAATCCGGGGAATCTCTAACTCCTCCCGTGGTTCCGAATTAACATGTTCCACATCATCCGAAAGCACGTCATCGTGCACATCATCAGGGGAAGGTAAAGAACCTTGAGGAATCTCGTCAGACACGCGGGGAGGTGTCTGTTGTTGTGTTGGAGCCGCAGTAGTAGGCATAGCAGCAGCCGGCATAGATTTTTGAGTCTCAGCAGGGATAGTAGGTGCTGCAAATGCTTTGGATGAACCTATACCAGGGGGATTTTCTTTTGTAGGCATCCAGTGAGGTTTTGTGGCTGGTATCTGCGTCTTCCCTTTTGCAACTTTATCCTTAGACATGACATCCTTCCTTGGGTACAACCAACGACAGTTTGTAACATCATATCCAAATGTCTGACAATGCGAGCAAAAATCCGGAAAAATGAGAGATGAGAGTTACCTGCAATAAATTTACTCAACCCAACCAACAGAACTTCAAATTAAATTCTTGTTTGCTTAAAAGTATAATGTCATTCACTTACTTTAAGAATATTTTGCAAAAATACTAAGGATAAATCAGTAGTATATACAAGGCAGAACACAAAAAAAGTAAGAAGGGATTTTGGGAGTTACCTGCAAGTCCAAGAAAAATGAGAGATGAGAGTTTCTTTGTTATTCTAGTGAAAAGTGTAGCTTCTGTATTCGATTTTAAAACATTATTCCTTCTTCTTCCTTAATTAATTGTTAGGTTCCTTCAAAGAATAAGTGTTGGTAATAGTCCATTTAGATTTCTACTTATGACATTCAGTCAATATCATTTTTCCACATTTCCGTCATTATTAATTTTCTATTTATGGAAACACATTCTGAGTGTGAGATAGTGCAATAGTGATGATGGTGCATGTGCAATGCAGCACTGATGGTAAAATATGTAGTTGCTACTAATAGGCTAGTTCAACCTTTGTGGTCCTTCTCAAAAAATTGTAATATTTTAATTAATTAATTATGGTCCATAACTCAATTTTATTCATTTTGAATGTGTTGATTATTGCTTGATTAATTTGGGGTGCAGCACTAAAGTGTTATTCCTCTTTCTCATTCATATCTGTAAGGTAGGAAAGGGAAGGACTAGGAGACTTTATCCAGCAATATGCAACATTATTTCATGCATTTTTATTTTTATTTATTTACTCATTTTAGTTTATTTAATGCTTTATTTATTTATCTTAGTTTATTTAGTGCATTTTCTATTTATTTACTCTTTTTAGTTTATTTAGTGCATTTTTTATTTTAATTTATTTAGTGCATTTTTATTTTAGTTTATTTAGTGCATTTTTTATTTTTTAGTTTATTTAGTGTATTTTTTATTTCAGTGCATTTTTTTTATTTGTAGTTTACTTGGTGCATTTTTTTTATTTATTTCTTTTGTGTTACTATCTTTATTTTCTTTAGCATATTTATTTATTTAGTGTTTATATCATCTAATGCATTTTTTTTTATTTATTTCTTTTATGATTATTTTCTTTACCATATTTATTTATTTATTTAGTGCTTTATATCATCTCATGTATTTTACTTTTCATTTGTCATTTTAATTTTTATTATTTGCCATTTTATTTCTTTTACTTATTGTGCTTTAGAATGTATTTAGGGACAAATATAAATATAAATGAAAATATTGCATTGCATGCATATTTATTTATTCCGCTTTTACGCATAAAAGAAAAAACGCAAAAATAGTAGTTTAGTCTTTAATCCAAGGAAAAGGGGATTTTCATGTTGATACAACGTCATTATGAAAAATCCCTCGCGCTTTATATTATTTTGTCACACTTTAGGTTTTTTAGGCTTTAATTAGTAGAAAAACATAAAATCAAAAAACATTCAAATAATCAAAAATTCACAACAAATTCCTTTTTCTAAACAAACCTTGATTTTCAATCAAGTGATTCCTCATCTTTTTTTAACTAAATTTCAATCAATTTTAATCATATTTAAACTTTGTTTTCTAGAATTAAAATCAATCAAATCCACTTTATTTTTGTCACTTCAGCTTTTTATCCTTAAAGAATGTTTACATTTGTATTTATATTTACCACCCCTAAGGGCATCAGCGGAGTTTGAACATGAAATCTCATATTCAAAATCTGTATTTTTACCACTTAATCAAATTCTTGGAGTTTAACATAATCGATATTATTCATTTCCATTTCTCAAAAACTTGAGATATCATTCATCAATTTGATACTATTTGATTTGCCATCATTCATTTTAGGCTGTGTGATTACTGCATTATTTTAAGATTAAAAGCATACGTGAGCGGCATCAATTACTGACAGCCTGCATTAAAAAAAATGACAAAAGTGCCCGTGAGTTTAACTAAGCTAAGGCAATGCATAATATATGCAAGGTCTGAGGTTGAACCCTAGACTAGAGGTGTCAATATCATGGGGCCTTGAAGTTTTGGCCCCAGCCCACATAGTAAGGGGGCTTGAAAATTCACAAGATTAAAAGACCCACATTTATGCAAGCCCACAAATAAAAAAATCAAAAAGCCTCAAGCCTCAAAATTTCTATAAACTTTTTTGTTTACCGTAAAAAAATATATTTACCGTAAAAAAAAACTTTTTTTTTACCTAAAAAAAAAGTTTTACTACAATTACTTGAAATGTGTTTGGGTAACATCATTTTAACATTGAAATAATTAATATGGGGCTTTTTTAGGCCCACAAATAAATAGATTTTATAGTGGACTTAGCCCCAAATAATTTTGAGAATTAGGGGGCTTTAATTTAGTAGGCTTGGTGGGGGCTTTTTTGAGTGGGCTTTGAAATTTGGGGCTCTATTGACATCTCTACCCCAGACACCACAAAAAAAATGACAAAACATAACGAAAGATCACGTATAATTTGATTATATCAAGAAGATCCTGTATTTTGAACCTTAAACTATGAATATGAAGGTTATTAGCCATTGTTCTTAGCCTTTTGTTTTTTAAACAATTTTCTTTCACAACTTTTGGAAAATATAACAGTTACTTACTGATGCACATGCTAAGTAAGATTTTTCTAAATTGAAAATGCTAAAAAAATTATTTATGATCTACACATCAAAGATAGATTAAATCTTTGCTTTTGTTTTTATAAAATAATGTAGTAATATTTTAGCGTGCTTGTATTATGAATGATTTAGTAGTAATTTTGCAATAAAAGTACAAGAGAATAATATTCAAATGATTAATAGAACAATGTTTACTCAATTTGCACAAAACACACATATTCTCATGGGCAGACCCCCTTCTCCGACCAACTCCCAGCCGTTAGATTAATTCAACGACTAAGACTTCTTTGAATGGACAAGACAAACTGCAAAGTTTTGCAATCCAGCTGCTAGTTTCTTATATATCTTACATACATCAATTCCTTAGTCGTAACTCAATAGTTTTTGTGCCATCGGGAGTTATAATCCGATAAATCAGATGGGTTTTTGAGCAATGTGAGGGGCCTATAAAGCAATTACCTAACCTCACTACTAACCATGTCAATTCCCCTATAACTTGGCCCAATTGCTTCTGTGCAAAATAGACTCCTTGAACATTCTTAACCTTTCATTAAACATTGTTATATATGTTGAAATTTCTAATTGTTACTATATAGTGCTACTCAAGGACTCATTGAGGTAAGGTGTATGATAAGCTCCCATCTTACTAGAGTTTACTATAGAGGATTCGATAACTTGTTTTAAAAACCCTCAAATGCCCTCCTCCGAGCATCTTTAATGAACAATTCTAGATAACATTGCAAACCTGATTACCAGGGTTGAAAATAGTTTCGAGCGAAACCCTTTTGATAAATTACAACTTAGCAGTATATATGCTTCTTGTTTTGTCAGATTTATACCATAAGGAATATTTCACGTTTATTTAGCTTTGCTTAGAAGAGCCTCTTCGCCTTTGTGAAAGCTTGTAATACTACTTATAGAATTTCCTACTCTCATATTCATGCCAATAACATACTCAAGTTCAATTAGTAATTGCCAAAATGCTGTTAACTTCAACTTTCCTATTCATCAAGAATTTGAGTATTGGTTTACTGTTTAGAGGAAAATATATGACTGTGTCAACACAACATACATATGGATCACCTAGGCAAGCTATCTAGCATGTATTGACTAGCTATTTAACAAACATTGAAAAAGTTATTAAACAAATAGTAGCTGTTGCATATCAAATACATTCAACAAGTGCAGGGGACCAAGAACAGGGTAGTGAAGTAAGCCTCAAACAATGATGTTAACTCATTCTAACCATACCTATTTTACTTCTCCACACTCTATTTTCTTATGAGTAAGAGACAAACTTAGTACCCTGGGGTTTACAACACTCACACACTTTGCCACACACTATGATTCCTATTTCAAATAAATTTTCACAGTCTACGGAAAAGAAACAAAAAATACAGTAAGTAACGGAGCAACGCTGCATGAATTCAAGACAGTCTAAAAATCATAAATCACAAGGTCTGACTTAAGTTATCTATGGAAGGGTTACACTACATTTCTGCTAGTATGTTTCCAGTGAAAAACCTAAAATAGCCCTAGAAAGAAGGGTATGGAACAAGATAACAAACAAGGTGAAAATTTCATATTGTTATTATTGACTTATTTTTGTTCTTGTCTGTCTCTGTCCATCTAATTTAGTAGTCAGTATCAGTGTTGAACTACTTTGGTGTTTCGGGTTTACTGAAAAAATTGAAGATTTTAAGTGGAATTAAACACTTGACATATTGCATCAAAGACTAAGCATTTGCTACAAAGTCACAAAGACAGGACACAAAGACGCATACAGTAAAGTTATTCTCCAATTCACATAAGTGGATAACTATGAATACCTTCAGATCCAATGACTTATATATATATGAAAACATAATACAAAAGATTCCTTCGTCTGAGGAAGAACCAATATGAGAGAAAATCCATTCAGTGTTAACTATCAAATTAACTATGGACCCTAAACCTGTTTGTAAAGAAAATTCATGTATCGAAGAACCTAATTTTCTCACGTTGACCAAATTAAAAATAAAAACAAGTATTGATAAAAGCTACCAGAAACTGAACTCTTACAAGGGAGATACAGTGCCTTTGGAGGAGTGATACATGTCAGCAAAGCTCAGGCATAAGTGGCGGTCTCTGTCATCCCCCCAACCTCCCCAACCTTTAAACCCGGCTTTATAACCAGGCTGATTTTTATAGACATGAACATCCCAATCTGAATCAATGTTCGCAACCTTATCATGCTCTTCTACACGAATGTTCGCCATGCCGTTATCAATGCAAGCCTTATTCTCCCCCTGACCCTGATGCAAACCACATTTCCCAAAGTGAACAGCACTAGTCCTGGGGCCTCGTAACGTGTAGACAGGCCTACCAAACGACGGATAAACAGTAGCCCACATAGTGATATCCCAATTATAATCATCAAAGAAACAAAATTCTTTAGCCTTATTGTGTATTTTCTTCCAAACCGTTCGATTAAACGAGTAACCTATGTTTCCCATTCTCTCCGCAACTAAACTATCCCACTCTTCACCTCTCGAGTTCACATCAGAAGGTGCTAAATTTGCAGCATAACAATCAGGACATTTCATAGGCTTCAACGAAGTTAAAATCTGTAAATTCCGATACGCGTTGGGAAATATAAAGTGGTCTTCTTCTATAAAAAGTACATGCCCAGAATGCGCTCTCGTCTCACTCAATCCATCCCACACCGTATTCATCATCCACCACCAATGATGCTTCAACGACACAATCTTCGGCGCCCGATGGTTACCATACTGATCAGCATTCCCTTCACAATGCTTCTCTTTCGCATCATCTTTCTCCTTACAATCACCAACCGAAACCCCCGGAAAACTATTCGGAAACAAATGTGGCGAATACGGAGCATATATCTGTTTAACTTGACAAAACCTAATACCACCAATGATCTTATTCATTTCCTCAAAGTAACCATCATGACTAACAATCAATAAAGTCTCATTAATCCCTACAACCTTAGCAAGACTCTCAACAACCACTTTAAGATACTGCGGCCGATTATGAACATACAAAACAACAATAATAGCATCTTTACCAATATTTGGATACAAATCCAAATTCCTTGGTGGCAACAAATTCAACTTTTCCAATTTTTTCGACAAATCACTCTGCTGTGGAAAATTTTGCAACTTTGTAAACTTCAAATCGCGACGATAACCGGAACCATCATCAACACTTTGTAAATCATTAGTTTCAATAGTTGTACTTGAATTTGATCCAAGTAAAAATATCAATATCAAAACCCCACATAAAGTAAGAAACACCACAGATAATAAACGACGCAAAGCCAAATCTCTAAGACGTGGTTTCTTATAAGAAGCCATAGTAAACAAAAAGCATAAAAAAGACTATAAATTTGTATCAAAACTAAATCATAACCTTGATGTTGAGATTGTTGGGTTGAAGTAGAAAACCAAAACCCAGTTCTAGTTTGAAGTAAAGATGAAAAATTTACACAAATCAGATGTAGAAATCAAGGTTTTGAGTACCCAAGTGGTTTATTGTGTGAAAAATGGGGTGTGGAAGAAGAGGGTGTGAATAGTGATTTGGGAGGGTGAGAATAGAGTTGAAGAGTAAAAGAGGGTTTGTTTGGTTGGTATAGGAATAAACCGTAGAAAACACGACAAAGAGTAATGAAAGAGAGGTTTGAATTGTCAACAACAGTGGAGGCAGAAACAAAGCTGTTATTCGGGTATGGATTGCTGGTTTGGGGATCCGACAAGGTATGATACTGTAGTGTAGTGAGTGCCGGAGAAACTAGTCAATTTTAGCTCTATGATTCATAAATTAAAGGCTTGATTAGATATTTAGTCTCTTAATTAATTTATACTTTTTATTTTGCTATCGTAATTATTAATCATTACATTTTGATCTCTTATTTTTGGCCTCTCCGTCAAGGACGTGAGAGTAACAACGGAGCCAATGCTCCAGGACTATAAAAGAGGGAGATGTCGCATCTCCAATCAAAATTTTAAGGCAATATATATATATGAGTTATCTCTCTTATATAGATATATATAACACTTTATCTCTTAATTGATGATGTGAGATTTAACCATTTGCAAACTTAACCATTTACACTTGAAATCCAACAATCTCTCCCACAAGTGTGAGTTCTCACCTCCTAGAACAAGATCTAACATAGGATTTATCTCTCACTTCCGCACCAAGTCGAGGCAAGGTTCTGATATCATTTGTTTGGAAGAACAAGGGCGACGAGATCAACAACAAGTTCAACACTCGAGGATCACAATAGAGGAAAATAATACATCTTCATCCAAAACTTTAAGGCATTAGGTTAATAGGTCACCTCTTTTATAAATTCAATATTTCATCCATTCGTAGAGACCGTGGGACATAAACTACACACTTGTACAATACTACCATTTTCTAATGTGAAAGATCAGACAATGTTGCAACCATAGAGCATACCAAGAATTCTTATCCCTGAACCGAACTAAAAACCCCGATATCAGTTGTTGAGAAAAACATACATAGAGAAAAATAAAATATAAAAACACAAGAATATAATGTGGATTCACCAGAGTGGAGAAAAAATCATGATCATTGTCAAATGACAACTAGAGATAACATTATTTACACAATTTTACAACATATAGACTACTCTCGAACACTCATTGACTTTGGTACACTCACACATTAATGTATCAAAAATCTAAAATAGCCTTTGATTATGTACTATGTTAATGAAAATAGTTTGTCGCATCAAAATGTTATGTTAATATTGTCATATCAGTCCCTCCTTTTACTTACTGTCATACCGATTATTATAAGTACTTATTGTCATATTGATCTCTCTTAGAAAAGAGTTATTGTTAACATTGATTGTTTATTTTCACGTCAAGTACTATTTTGATTAATAGAGTGAACAATCAAAGACTATTTTAGAAGTCTGATACATTAAATGACTATTGTGACTACTCGTTACACATTCATGAACCAAAATGATTATTACCCATATATAAAATATTGGCCTACCCCTTCCTTTATAATTTTGTAATATGAGACTTCTTCGACATGTATATTTTCAAACAACACCAATAATGACCATCTTGATTGAAACGTTAGATCTTTTAGTGTTATCATCGACGATCATAGTTCAAAAGAACTATCATTCTTCACCATAAAGAGTATAGTTACTTGAAATAAAACCACTCCAACAAAATTTCATTGTCTTTGGTGACAATAATAGTTCCAAGAATCTCACAACACACTTTACATCAATGTCATTCAATATTCATATCACCGTAAAACCCCATAGGATATTTTACAGGAAAATACTAAATACAATAAAAACATGATGCCAGTTGATTAGAGCCATTAAACAAGGTGTTTTTGTATTTTATTTTTTTCGTTTTAAAATAAGGTTATCAGAGTCCATTTGTTATATCTTTTTTTAACAAAAGAAATCACTTTTACGAGTATTGCATTCGTTTGTAATAGCTTTTTAAAAAAGTCTGAATTTAAAAAAAATAATCTAAAAACAACTTCAAATGAGAACTTGTTATGAGTAGCTTCTCAAAAAATAGATTATTTTTAGAGGATAGAGAAAATATGGTTCAAACGATTGAACTAATTTTGTAACAAAAAATCTTTTTATATAGTTGTATCCAAACAAATTAAATTATTTTTAAAAAAAAACAGTTATTTTTATCATGATAAACAAACACAAAATAGATTCTAATTTTTCAAAAATTCTCTAAAAAATAATCTCTAAATTATTTAATGTCAAAATCATTTTTATCTTAATCCGTAACAAACGGCCCTTAAAAAAATTAACTTTTTTTTTATAAAACTTACAGATTTTCTATAACTTTTTACAAAATTTGATATGACTTCTATAACACAAATATATTTATTATGTGGAAGATATAATGAAATCTGCAAGTATAGAAATATTTTTTTTCGGCCCTAAAATGAAACCCAAATTTTAAATTTTCCCTAGTTGAAACAAAAATTTCAAAACTGCTCTACTTTTGACAACTTGCGACCTACCCATATGTCACAGGTCCAACTTGCGACCTACCCATATGTCTCAATTCCTTCTTGCGACATACCCTCTCCTTTCTCAAGTTTTGTATTTTTTGTTGTCTTTATTATATGTCACAAGTTGGACATGTGACATGTTTATTTGTTTTTTTTCGTTTTTTATTTTAATAGAATTAGTTTTAAAATTTTAAATAATTAATTGAAATAAATATTTATTATTTAAGATGACACATTTAAAGATACAATACATTTAAATGAAGAAGAAATATTTAATAGAATACAAATCAAATGCAATAAAAAAAATATGTCTAGATTGCTACTGATTTTCAGTATTAATGGAATTTTTTCGGAAAGAACCGGTCATCCTATAAATGCCGCATTTTCTCCCCTCATTTTCCACAACGTCCATCTTGGTCCTAATGCGAGTGATTGCGGGATGACCTTTCTTTGCTCTACGCATCGCTGAATCGGGAACCACCTTTGAGCCTAAATAAGCTGGCCAATACTATTGGTGTGAACCACGTTGAAATGGATATTGTATACAGAGCATACACAATCATTCGTAAATTTTGATCGATAAATGTTTTATAGTCGTAGCTAAAACTTGAGTCGTAGCTAAAACTTGAGCATGCGACATTGACATGTGAGCAAGGTAGGTTTAACGTCCTGAATTTTCCACAGTCACACCATTTAATTTGCAAGTCGACCTTGTATTCTTCCATCAGTAATCCTTCTCTATGGTCGATAGTTTCACGGACGGAGAAGGTATACCCATCAACAATTCTTCGTTTAAATGTATTGTATCTTTAAATGTGTCATCTTAAATAATAAATATTTATTTCAATTATTTTTTAAAATTTTTAAAACTAATTCTATTAAAATAAAAAAATAAAAGACGGAAAAAAAAATAAACACGTCACAAGTCCCACTTGTGACATATAATAAAAACAAGAAAAATGCAAAATTTGAGAAAGGAGGGTATGTCGCAAGAAGGAATTGAGACTTATGGGTAGGTCGCAAGTTGGACTTGTGACATAGGGGTAGGTCGCAAGTCAAACTTGTGACATGGTGGTCAACTGGTCAAAAGTAGGGCAGTTTTGGAATTTTTCTTTTAACTAGGGCAGATTTAGAATTTTGGTTTCATTTTAGGGCAGGAGTAAAAAAAAATCGCAAGTATACTTCTGAATGTTAGATATCTTGTAAAAAAGAAAAATATGGAAAAATACATCAATAAACTATTTTTAGTTTTTAAAAGATAAAAAACTGAATAATTTTCCTCTAAAAATATTGAATAATTTATTAAACTGTTCCTTATGAAATTGTTTATAAAATTAGAAAACCAAAATACAACCAAACATTCATAAAATAAAAGGAAAAATACAAGCAAACAAGACATTTATGGGAAAGTCTTTCATGGACACAAACCCAAATAAATATTATTTGGACGCACTCACATAAAACTAATAAAATTAAATAAAAAATATTTAATTTTTTATTTTTTGGACCCAGTCAACGGAAACGTGGGCGCCACGTGTGTAATGTTTTATTTTTCTTATTTTTTTAATTTTAAAAAATAAAATAATATTTTTGTTTAATTACAAAAATAAAAAAGTTTTTATTTTAATTACAAAAAAAAGTTTTTTTTTGTTTTATTAATTACAAAAAATAATTTTTTTGTTTCTTTATTACAAATAAAAAAATTAATTACAATTTTTTTTGTTTTTTTATTACAAAAATAAAAAAATTATTTATTTTTTATTTTTAATTACAAAATAAAAAATATTAAAAAATACAAAAATAATTAAAACGTTACACACGTGGCGTCCACGTCAGCGTTGACTGAGTCAAAATTGGGTTAGGGGGCCAAAATTGTAACAGAAAGTAAACTTAGGGGGCCTGAAAAGAGTTTTTTTTAGGGGGCCAAAATCACAACTTTGGAAAACTTAGGGGTCAAAAGTGTAATTAAACCTAAAAAAAATGTTAAGTATGTATAGGTGAAAAACCATGGGGCAACTAGTAAGACTCAAGAAAAAAAATAGGCATCAAACTTGGATGCTCGTGCAACTCGCTTGGTTTTTTTATGTTACTAATTAAAGTTACATAAAAGATCAATTTATAATTGTCTTTAAAGAGATTCAAAGTTTATATCTTAATTTTAGAAGACTAAGTTTTTTTTTTTTAAACTCGGTATCCGATCTAAGGACCGACTAATCCGAAGGGATAGAAGACTAAGCTTTAATTCACTGTGTAATTGATATATGTTGCTAATTACTAATTACTATTTTAATTTTATTTATTGGTTCAACCTGAACATTGTATATCTATGCGGTTCAACTTCAATTGTGTGGAAATATTCAAGAATAGTCAAAATTTCATTTTCTACATTTTTTGAAAGACAAGAGTTTTTGTCCTAATAGAGTTATTGCATATAGAATTTTATTGACAATTCCCATGACAATTGTCTACGCAGAAAGAAGTTTTTCAAAATTTAAGTTGTAGAAGTCTTACATGCGGTCAATCATGCTACATGAAACACTTAATGGCTTGACATTGATAGCAATTGAAAGTTGTTGAAGTCTTACATGCGGTCAATCTTGCTACATGAAACACTTAATGGCTTAACATTGATAGCAATTGAGAATGATATGTTCGAAAATATACATCAGGAAGACTTGATTGATCAATTTGCTTCAAAAAATACGAGAAAGAAGACTCGTTTTTAATAGATGGGAGGTTGATAATTGTATTCGTTTTAAATTGTATTTTAATATTATTTATTATAATATGAATCTTTTTTGTGTTAGTTACAATGATGACATTTTTTTTATGTTTACTAGGGTTGGCCCTAGGCATAGGCAAGGGGTGTGAAGGTCTAGGACCCAATCCTGTAGGGGACCAAAATAAATTGGTGGGAGGCGGTATATAGTAAGGATTCATTTTATGGTGGTGTATATAGTAAAACGTATAAAAAGACCCCATCAGACTTAAGCCCAACAACTTCTTCTTTTTTTTTTGCAAAACTATTTCAAAATGCCCCAAACCCTAACAGACTTAAGCCCAACTGACCTTCAACTTTTGTTTTTTGGAATTTCTTTTCTCACCCTATTCACTTCTCAAGCGCCTTAAATTGAACATTTTTTTGCCATTGAAATTTTATAATTTGAAGCTTATTTGTTGTATTTCGGTTTTTATAATCCGAATTATGATTAACTAGTTTTTTCAAAACAATGACATAACCTATTAAAAGACATAAATGAAAATGACAATTTAAAGTGACATAATACAAATTGTGAAGAATTGGACACATTATATGATTTGATCAAGAATTCATAATACATTTAAATTAGCATAATATTTATTACACCAAATTATTTAATCAAGCATTCATAAGAATCAACTTTTTTTTATTGTTGTTTTATATGGAAATTACTTTTGTGGAAAATAGATTTGAGGAATCGAAGACATTTGAAATGATTTTGCATCTTAAAATGCTTGAAGAAACTAAAATCTTATGACTTTCTGATAAAAGTGAAGCTTCTTTTTTTGTTGATATTTTTCAATATCATAGTTTTATTAGGGCTAGTTTTTGTTAGATACGTTTGATATGTCTACATGTTGTTTTATAAAGGATGAGGTCCATTTGGCACACGATATTTTGGGATGTTAGCATAGTTAGGATTTCAAAACATCTTATTATGGTAACTTGTGGCGCCAACATAATTAAGAAGTCAACCGACATTATTAATGTGTATCTCATTCATCATTTATGACAAAAAAATTATGAAGTATAATTTAAGTTGTCTTTTTCTCAAACTTGGCCTAAGGCCCATAAAATGATAAGAACGGCCCTGATGTTTACATATGTTATTTTCAATTTAGATAGAAGATTGCTCTTTTAAAACAATTCTGTTTTTATTTTATTATGGACCTATTTTTAATATAAGAGTCGAACTTCCAATTTTATAAGGACGACCCTGCGTAGAAGCGGCGAATGATCCATTATCTTTTCTTGTTTGGAGATTGCCCTATGTGCGCCATAGATTCTCGACTTCTAAAATAAATCGATTAGAAGTTACATTTCAATGCAGAAAATGCGAATTGGATTGTATCTCATAATATATTTTGTGCTACCAGAAATTACTATCCAATAAGAAAATTGTTGTTCATACATGTGTTTAAGCTGAAACACACCAGTAAAATACCGAAATACCCCTTCGGCAATTAACTGCCATGGAAGTTAACCGGCGGCAGTTAACTACCGCGGAAACTTCGGCAGTTAATTGCCACAGAGCTTTAAACCTCATTTTTTTTTTCAAAGTGAAATTAAATGCAAATTAATTTGTTCCACCTCTCATTTTCTCCATAACAAATAATCAATCAATGAAATTAAATGCAAATTAAATATAACAAAATCAAATATGATTTTTTGCATATTTGAAATTAATTTGCATTTAATTTCACTTTGAAAAAAATGATTTTTGTTCAAATTAAGTAAGTAAAAACTTTTAAAAATACATAGAAACACCCTCGTTCAAACTACTTTTAATATTTTCCTTACAACTACTTGAAAATACATAGAAACACCCTCTTTTTTTGTACAAAAAAAAAATATAGAAACAAATCATCAAATTAAATTAAAACACTAAATTATCAACAACTTTCTTTTTTACTAAAAAATAAATAAAGGATAACAACAAAAATTTAAATTGATAGAGAGTTAGAGAGCATATTTGTTTCAGATTTTTTTGTTTTTTTGTTTTTAATAAAAATCACTTTTTTTTAAACTAAGTAACTACTTAGTTCTATGTATTTTTAAAAGTAGTTTGAAAGTAGTTGTAAGGAAAATATTAAAAGTAGTTTGAACGAGGGTGTTTAAATACAAATTAATTTCAAATATGTAAAAAATCATATTTGATTTTGTTATACTTAATTTGCATTTAATTTCATTGATTGATTATTTGTTATGGAGAAAATGAGAAGGAGAATAAGTTAATTTGCATTTAATTTCATTTTGAAAAAAATGAGGTTTAAAGTTTCGCGGTAGTTAACTGCCGCCGGTTAACTTTCGCGGCAGGTAACTGCCGAAGGGGTATTTTGGTATTTTACTAGTGTGTTTCAGCTTTAACACATGTGTGAACAACAATTTTCATCCGATAAAGCTCTGAGATTTTTGAGGAAACTAAGAAGCCCATAGAGAAATCATATTCCGTAGGCCCAGAATAACATGTTTGGACATTGAGGCTGTTCATGGTGAAAATTGCTATATACACATCTTGTTAGGCTGAGAAACACATGTAAAAGACGCAATTGCTCCTTGGCAGTTAACTGCCGAGGAATTTATAAACCGACCGCAGTTAACTGCCAAGGAAAACCTCGGCAGTTAACTTTCGATGCGTGTTTATACAGGAACAGAAGCATCAGAACACATTTCAATTTCAACTTTCTTCAAACTTCTCTCAAACTCTCTTAAATTCTCACCAAATCCATTGTCGTGAATTGCAAGCAAATCAAACACACTTTATCACAAGTAAGTTGCATCAATCATTTTAATCATAATGTTAGTTTGTTTAGGTTTAATTTTGTAAAAAAATTAGAGTAGTTTGCATGTGGTTAGGGTTGATTTTGAAATTGACAATTTGATGATTGGATGTGTTGTTAAGATGTTATTGATGAATGTAGTTGTTGTAATTGATGTTTGAATGATTTTTAAGTATAATGTAGTTTTGAATTGTGCCAAATGAACACAATTTGAGTTTGTTTGATACTTTGCACACAAAGTGTTTGATAAAATGCCTCATTGACAATTTTATTGATTATTTAGTTAGTTTAGGTTATGAGAATTATACTGAATGATGTTTAGGTTATGATGGAAATGATGCACACAAATTATATTGAAATGATGATTATATTGAATGGTTTTAGGTTTAATTATGTTTATGTTTATTGAAATGTGAATGTTTATGTTGAAATGATGATTATAATGATTATATTGAATGTTTATCTTTATGATTATGTTTATTGAAATGTGAAGGTTTAGTTTAGATTATATTGAAATGATGCACACAAAGTACTTATAATTTGTTTGATTATGTTTATGTTTAGTTTAGGTTTAATGTGAATGTTTATGTTTAGTTAAGGTTTAATGTGTTTGATTAGGTTATGAAAATGATGTTAATTTTTTAATATTTTTTGTAGATATGTCTGATCAGGGGCAGCCCATTGATTCATCTAGGATGATTGGTTTAGTCGCGTCGATTATGACTAGGAGGCGAGGCCAGAGGCTGAGGAGGAGGCAACAACAACATCAGCAGGACCAGGAGTAGTAGTATTTTATGTTTAGGATAGATTTTTATGACCTGGTGTATATTTTCATGACATTTGTTCGTTCTGTTGTATTTTCATGACATTTTTTAGTTTGTTTGTATTTTGATGACATATTATCGTATTTTAAATATAACGGATGTTGGTAATTTCCGTTTATTTATCGCATCAATCTTGATAATTTATTAATGTTAATGTTGGTTCAAAGGTTGCTTAGTTTTTTATTCGGCATTGAAATAATATGCCTAAAACCTTTAACAGGTTGAGTATCAGCAGCAACTTCTGCCATTTCAGGGCTTCAGGACGCTTCGGCAGTTAATTGTCGAGGTTTTCCTCGGCACTTAACTGTCGAAGTTTTCCTCGGTAGTTAACTTCGGCCGGTTCTATTTTCCTCGGCACTTAACTATCGAGGGATTTTTTCGTCTTTTACATGTGTTTCTCAGCCAAACAACATGTGTATACAACAATTTTCGTTCATGGTTATAGAAAAAAGAGACAAGCTAGAGGGCAAGAAATTCAATGTAGTAATATTTGCTTGAGAAGCGTGTTTAACTTTTTAAAAGTTTAAAAGTTGTTATTTCTAATAAATAAAATAACTTGTGGTTTTCTTAGGTACTTGATATATTTTAGATAATAGAAAGGAGATTAATTTTATTATGTGAAAAAGATTCACTTTTTTAGTATCTAAAATGACACAAGTCTCTTTTAATTTATGTGGAGCATCTCATCTCAAGTTTGAATCCAGATATGATAATACACCAACATTAAAACTCTTATTTGGTTTGCAACAGTGTGAGAAATTTGGAAAGAAAGAAACAATCAGATTTTCAATAGCAAGAACTCGTCTATTCAGCAGGTGGTGGACAAAATTAAGGCGCTAACATTCATGTGGTTGAAGGGGAAACTTGTCAGTCTTCCTCTTAATTATCATCGATGGTGGCATAGCCCGTTTACTATCCTAGGCATTGGCTAATTGTAGTTTATGGTTTTTTGGTGGGTGATCTTAGCCTTGTAATTATTGTTCCAACTTTGTTGATACTTTGGTGTTTTTTCCTCAGCACACCTTGTGCTAGGAAGCCCTTTTTGATGTGGTAATATAATTCATTTTAACCTCTTAAAAAAACATTAAAACTCTTAAAAAAATAATATCATAAAGCCCCTCAATGGTTTGTAGCTTGAACGAAAATAGAAAACTTACTAAATATGTGGGGATGATTCAAAAACAATGGCGGTGTGATTGGGCTATCTCAAGCCACTGGTAATGAGGTATGATGGTGTAAACCAAAAGTAATAAGATTCAAGGGTAATATTGATGCGGTTGTTTAGGTCCGATCGGCAATCATTTAGGAGGTGGAGTCCGACCCGCTATCATTTTTAAATTGAGTATAGGTGAGACATGAAGTAAGGATTTGAGCTCTATTTTAAACAAATTTAACTTTCTTTAACAAGTTCATCTTCTTTTTTTGTCAAATCGTCTAGTGACTTAAATGAGTTCACCAGTTTAAAATTGAACTATGTAGAGTTCAATATAGCTATCAATAAATACCAATATTTTTTGTAAATAAAAAAAGCAAAAAGAACTAGCATATCATATAAAAAATAAAGCATGACATACATGTAGGGGAACTTGAATTAAACTTGAGTTTTACATATCATAGTATTTTAATATAGCATGCAAAAATTAAAATATTGATTTCTGTATTTTTATATAATAAAAATTTGGAGGTAGCTAGGTTCACCTTATAATTTAAATAGTTAGCTGTGGCGTATATTGGCAATTTGCAAAGCACATGGTATTCTCCATGATAAGTTATTTGTTCATTTAAAGCTCATTGACCATTTCCTCAATTAAGGTCTCAACTTCTTGTCCTATTCTTTCTCCAAACATTCATGTGCTCACATGTGTCCCCATGTTTCACATCTAATTCTCTCTCTTATATGGGAACAATTTGACTAAATATTTATATAGCATAGATATACTTTCAGTTATTACGGTTATGGTAGTTGCATTTGTATCCATAGACTGCCAACATATTTTATAAGATGTATTTTATTTCAATTATATGTTGGTGGCTTTGGAAGGTCCTTTTATAATGGCCACTTGAATTACATGACTTATTTTATATACTCTGAGAAGCAGACAAGGATTGGTTTCAATAACTACATTCTGCACATTGTAACTTCTAATTGCGTAGAGGATCAATCGTTGATCCATATCTACATTCATTGAACTAACGGGTTTACTCTAGAGTCCACACATCTAGAAACCATATTTGAAGAACATGTTTCAGGGGCAGGGATAACTGATTTAATTTGATTTTTCAAAAATAGAGATGACTGCCATGAACCCAATTAGGGTCAACCTTGGTAAATAAGTTTGGATCTCATCCCAAAAACTAACTCAAAGGATGAGGGTACTGAAACATATTTATACACTCAACAGTCCAGAACAACCTGAGCAATGTGGGAATAATAACAAACTATAAACAATTTCAAAACCAACTTCAACACTCACCCTCAAGCCCAGTGTGGACCTGAGTCCAATTCTCACATTGCAAACCTTAACCCGGTTCTAATACCATGTTAAATAAACTTGGATCTTATCCTGAAAGCTAGCTCAAATGTTGAGGGTAATCAAGCATATTTTTACACTCAACGGTTGGAAACCTGAGCAATGTGAAACTAATAACAAACTACAAACAACTTCAAAATCAATTTCAACAAACCCAACATATATTGAAGCTTAAAACGGATTTTAAAATGAGGTCTTTTTACAAATCTTAATATTATTTTATTAAAATTACTAATTTTGGTTTAAATTTTATTTTCTTATACATTTTACAATACAAAATCACTCAGGAAATTAACTATATTGTAATTAATTTCGTTTAATATTTTATTTTCAATTGATAATAATGTCAATTGATTAATCTTTATTAAAATAATATTTATTTTAGATAAAATTATATTAATTTTAATTTCAAGGATGCCTTCCATAAACCTTGTGATCAAATTGTCCCTTAAGCCAATCTTATTTAGAACTCCTCAATCCCTCCATATAAAACTCTTTTGCTTTGGAGACTCATTTACAATAAGCTTCCAACCAATGTGGGGAGGGTCTAAAGGGAAGAGAAATATTTCTTATGTTCGATGGTCTAATATTTGTAAGCCTAAGAGCGAAGGAGGGTTGTGTATTAGAGATTAAGGTTTGTTAGTCTTGCCTTATTAGGGAAGTGGTGTTGAAAGTTGATCTGGGAGGTGAGGCTTTATGGAGAGATATCATTTAAGATATACAAAAGGGTCTCGATGGGACCATCATGTTGGTCAAGTGGTGGATTGAAGAGGTGTCTCAAATTGGTGAAAGAACATATCTTTATTAGGAACATGCTAGCCAAAGTCTACTGATTGATTCTCTAAGAGTATCGTCAGAAAGGTTAGAGATGGTCTGTCTATAATTTCAGAATGACTCCTGCTTGAGTGCTATTCCTTTGAGGATTCGTTATCCCAGACTATTTTAGGTTTATATTCAGAAATAAACTAAAGTGTTTGATATGACTATGACAGAGGTAATTGGGTGAGTTTGAGATCTTAATTGGAGGTGAAATCTTTTTGAGTGGCAGTTAATAATTTTAGGAGAGTTGATCCAGACTTTAGATAGTCAGATCTTCTATCAAGGTGTAGACTTTTGGGTCTGGAGTAATGATTCATCAAGTATCTTTTTAGTGAGACCAACTTATAGGTTCCTTCATAGAAGGGCTAGTGAGCTGGAAGATGTTAGCTGAAATTGTGCAGCTTATCTCAAGGGTGTGTGAGTGATGGTTTCCTCTCAAAGTTAATTTTTTCTCTTGGCATTTGCTTCAAGATAGGATTCCAACCCGTCAAAATCTCTTTTCTAGGAGAATTATAATCAACCATGGAGTTATTTCTTGTGTTTTCTATAATGAGTATGTAGAGTCAACTAATCACCTTTTTGTTAGATGTCATTTTTAAGTAAGACTGGTATCATGTGCTTAGATGGTTGGGGTGAGAGTTTGTTTTACCTCCAGGTTTAGTATTCTTAGTATTTTGTTAGATTTAGGTGGGGGTTAGGTTAGGTTTCTTATTAGTCTGGCAAACTTTGTGTGGTCCTTGTGAAGATCCGTTCTTTTGGGGCATCAGGCATTTGTGCTCCAGTTGGTGGATATAGTTAAATTCACCTCATGAAAATGGATTTGAAGAAAACATTTTTGTTACACCTCCTCTGTCTATGAGTAGGATCCTCAACCCATTCTATGTTGGCACCGATAGTGGCATATGGTGGATTTGTCTACGAGTTGGTTGTCTGTGGGGTTTGTTCATAGTCCTCCTCCTATTCTAGTGGGGTGTGTTGATCACGATAGGAGGCTAGACGGTTTTTTGATGTTGTTTCAGTTTTCCCTCCTGTTTTATTGTGAAAGAGTTCCTTTTACTTTGTTATTATTTGGCTTGAGTACTTCTTGCAATCATGATTTTTATATGTTTGTACACTTGTAGGGGATTTCTCCTTTTCATTTATTTATATTTATTTATTTGCCATTTAAAAAATAAAAAAAAACTTCCAACCAATGAAAGTTTCATGTTGGTTAGTTGTAATATGATGTCCATTTGGTTCAGCTTGTGAAACAAGCCATCATATTTTTTTTTTATTGCCCTTTTGCTCTCAAGCTTTGGAACAGTACTTAGGTGGTAAATTTGCAGTTAAATTTTAGTATCTAAAGTTCCATTTTGGATTTATGCAATAGAGGTTGGTCTCTCAAATGCAAAAAAAAGAAAAAAGTATAAAAATATTAATTGATGGCAATTATGCATATTGTCTATCATCTAACGGTGTGAATGAAATGAAAAATGCACATAAAATCGTAAGCACTCAAGCTCAAAATTCATACGAAGATTCATTTATTTCTCTTTACCGAAATGAAGAGCAAGTCAAATAAACTAAGGATAAACGACTTATAAATATACAATGTCTTAAAATAATTGTCCTAAGTTAACCTAATAACAAATAGGAGTTTTTTTTTTCTTTTCTTCTCAAGTAACTAATACAGAGTCTTAATCTTTAGAAGTACCTTGAGGACGTAATATATCAAGTGTGAGTTAGAGTTACACACTGAATGGAAGAGTTGAGGTTGAAAAACATATAAATAAGATGATTTATAAGCTCAATATCTTAATGTTTTTAGTGAAGATGTAGGGTTCAATCTCATTTGTGTGGTAGTTTTTAGTTCAATGTGAAAATCCAACTTAATGAGGCTCTCCCTCATAATTCAACAATGACATCAAAGGCTTGCTCGACTTTGTGGGAGACCAAAAAAGATTTTTAATGTGGTTGCTCTTAACTCAATGCGAAAATAATGGTTCATTGCGGTTGAGTAACACTATAGCTAGGTATGAGTCATTATTAACTATGGTGTGAGCCCGTGACTCGTGGTGTGTGTTGTGTAGACCTCAATTTCTTAATCATTCTTAACCAGTTTGATTTAATTTATTTGATTAATTATCAAGTTCCCTAAAAAAAAAAAATCTTTGCGTCGATTTGATGAAACCTTTATATAAAAGAGATGTTGATATTCTCAATATATCTCCTTGACCCGAAAGAATATATATGAGTGGGTAATTTTGTTAATGGTTTTAAATTACTTTTCAATGTATTATTTGATGACTCATTGTACGAAATTAATTAATATTGTTCATGTATTATGTATATAATCTTCGGCAATCATTCAATATATCTTTCCCCTAAAAAAATAATATATTTCATGAAAAATATAATTGATAACGGCTCTGTCTACGGAGTTCAGGTATGCTCCATTTATGTTATGCTCTATCTACTCCATTTAAGATATGGATGCATGACATGTAGCAAAAAAATATCCAACGGTTGAGATTTTAAATTAAATACAAATAATGAAAATACACAATAATTCCCTCACAAATAAAAAATCAGGTTTCCTCTTCTTCTCGTTAGCAGTCACAATCAATTTTGAAACCATAGCTCCTCTCCAAAATTGAAATTAAAATCAACCAGATATGTTAATTAAAATTACAAAAAGAAAATTTGTATTAGAAAGGAATGAAGAAGAGATGGGTAAAAGGAAAATTGGATCTGAGTTGAGAGAGGAGATGATGATAGGGAAAACATGAGAGAAGGAAGAAGGTCAAATGAGATGAGAGAGATACTGCATTGGTTTGCAGGCAGCGGCGATAGAGAGAAAAAGGGGAAACCTGATTTTTTATTTGTGAGGGAGTTACTGTGTATTTTCATTATTTGCTTTTAATTTAAAATCTCAACTGTTGAATATTTTTTTGCCACATGTCCTGCATCCATATCCTAAATGGAGTAAATGGAGCATACCTGAACTCTGTCTACGGTGGGAGACCTTCATAGGTCTCCTACCGTGCACAACTTAGATAATTTAGTTTTTTTTTTTTGGAGCTTAGAAAATTTAGTTTTAACCGTTAGATAATAAAGACCTATGGATCTTATCATGTACCGTCGGTACCAGATACCTTTAATTCATTCTCCCTTTCCAAATTCTCTCCTCTCAACCCATATCTGAAGATGCTAGAGGTAGGAAGCTTGCAATGTTGATACAGGAGGACACGGCGGACAGGGGGCGGCCACCACATCGAGAATATGCAGCAAAGAGAGTGGTCGGGAAGAAGAAGAATGTTGAACTAGAAGGATCCACTCTTTGATTGTTGAAAGACTTAAATTCTTGTTGTGATTTTATGGGTATTGCATTATTGCAAAAGTGTTATTTTCTCTTCAACAGGTATAACAAATTTTGAACATTTACTGTTATGACTCATGGATGTCAAAGGTCAAACCTTTTTACAGTTTATTCTTCCTTAGATCCAAATTTTGTTTACCTCTAGTTTGATTCTTCTAATCATTGAGGTTGTCTAAAAAAAAATCTCATAGTAGATAATATATACCAATTTGAGTACCATTCTTTTCTAAATTTATTCTAAATTTCAAAATTAATTTTTTGAGAGACACATGAACATTCCACCATGAGAATGGTGAATGGAAAATGGGTATTTGCGTGGCTAAGAATTCTGCATCAAAGAGTGTTGATTTTACGAGGAATAAACAAAGATTGGAGAGTGAATTTACAGAGAAAGAATGAATGGAGAGTGATTCAAGGTTCTGTTTTTTTTAAGGGTTGTTTATCAATGATGAAAGCTGATGAGGAGACAAAAGAAAATAATCAAGTGTATTAAAATTATGGTGTGTTTGATACATCTAACGGTTCTGAATGGTCATTTTAGTGTAAAAAAAAACTTTTATACACTCTCCTACCGTAGGAGACCTATCCCCTCTCCTATGGTAAACGCCGCCATTGATAACAGTCACTCATGTATCCCCTAAAAAAACGGTTACTCATGTATGATTGTTTTGAAAATTTTCCTTGATGTATAAGGGAAAAATTTTATTTGAGTGGAATATAAGGATATTTTTTTTAGGGGAATATAAGAATAGAAGGAAAACATCAATTTTTATGGCTTATTACTCCCATTAATAGAGTCCATCTAACTACTCAATATGAGACATCGTTACATTATTATTCCTTTAAAAGTCGATGTCCACAACGACTTTTATTCTATTAACATTGATCGAGTGGATTGTGGTCATCTCTTTTCTCTTATGTGGTTTCTTAATCAAGTCTATAATATTTCCATACCCAAATAATCAATGAAAGCAACGATTAGTATGACTTCTTATGCATGTGAGAGGTGGTCAAGAAAAAAGACTAGTCATGTTTAGGATACCAATTTTTTTTAAGTTTTGTTTTATTTTATTTTTAAAACTCAGTACTCGGTCTGAGCATCGACTAATATGAGGGGTTCAATCTCTCTGTCTATTTGTGGGGGTCCATTTTAAAGTCAGAGCAAAACTCTATGTGGACTATCACACCATAATTGACACCAAGGAAAATCAAACTAAAAATCTTAAAAGGAGCACACTTCAAGATTTCAAGTCAACACCACCAAACCAACCTAAGTGAGTTTCTTAAGGTAGTTAGTTGCTCCAAAACCGATCCAAATCGTACCCGGAAACACTCATGGTTCAATACTTATGAATGTTTTGGGGATGTCAATTTTTTTTCTTAATAGTATTTAGAGATGAATAAGTCAGGTCGGCCTATAGGGGATACAACCCAGCCTACGATAGGTCAGGTCAGGCCAGGTTTTTTCTTAAATAGAGAAGGCCTAGGCTTTTTTAGAAGTTTATTTAGCTTAAAAGGTCATACCACAAGCCATTAAAAAAAACATATTAGACCTATTAGGTTGGCTGCTTAAGTATATATGAATAATAATATTTATTATTATATTATATTTTATACTTTGAATTCAATTATAAATTTGTAAACCTTTTCAATAATTTAAACTTGTTAGTATACATTAGTTTTTCGCCTATTTAAATATGTTATTATAATCTAGATTGAAATATGATATAATATATAGTTAAGTTTTCTAAAAAATCATATTGAATATCAAAAGAGAGTTTAATTTTATTGATATATTAATTTGTTAGTCTATTTAAACTAAGATCACATTACTTATTTAAAAATGTTCATATAAAATAGGCTTTTAAACAGTCAAGCAGGCCACATCAGGCTTTCAGAAAGCCAGACTCATGCCTAAAAAGTATGTCTACGACAAACTGTAGACCAAGCTTAGGCCTTAAATTTTTTGACACACCAAACTTAGACATTGCTAAGCCTAACTCGGCCTAACCTATTCTCACCCCTAACTGTAACACTCCATGCTCATTTTTTCTTTTAGGATTGTTAATTAACTTCACAATCAAAGAAAGTATTTTAATGTGTTTGATCATCACTCATATGTTTTATGGAAAACTTTTCGGAAGGTCACTCATCCTAAAATTGTTCTAACTTAAACATGTATAACTGCGGAGTTCTGATTGCATAATCTACTGAAAAGAAGAAGCATCTTGTTGATATAGGTAGTATTAATAAATCCATATATGCCCTCCAATTGTATAGTCTCGTACCTTCACATTCTAATGACTTCTCTAATTCCTATGACCTTTGGTTCTTTCATGTGCCCCCTTCCAAGAAGCACGCCAGAAGTTGCTGACTGTACGTGTCATACTCACTAGTCATGGCTTGCCTCCCTCAATGTCACATTATCGCCAATTTCTACCTTGTTCATCCCTGAACCACATTATAATGGGATATGTATGTTATAATAACTTTTTTTAACCCTTGAGTCTTCTTCAGGATTGCTGACTGGCTCCAAAAACCAACACAAACCTTTTTCAGCGTTTTTGTCGTCACACACTTGAGAAACTTCCTAGAATCTCGTCCATCCTAAAATTGCTCCAAGTCAAACACACTTAACTACATAGTTCTTATAGCATGAGCTACTAATGGTAGAGCCTCACATGACATTTTGGATATGTTTTTAGTACTTTTTTTTTTTTTTTTTTTT
>Ga0228710_1002993_pt1 | contig 26900 bp, 27 predicted proteins | sample MedpolnodulmetaG_FD_177995 | JGI IMG/M metagenome (GOLD analysis project Ga0228710, IMG submission 177995) | Root nodule microbial communities from Medicago polymorpha collected in Santa Monica, California, United States - pink nodules | ecosystem: Host-associated > Plants > Roots > Nodule... | reverse complement strand
TCAAAACCAGCAACAAAAAAAAAACATGACGACTGGACTATTGCACTCTATGTCAACTAAAAGTTCAATTCACAGACATCCCTAATACAAACATCTCTAACTTCTCATGATGATACAACAATGTTAAGACCTTAAACTAAAACTGCAGACTAAGGTGCAGTCAGTCCATATAAAATAAAACCTTGAATTAGGCACTGAGCAGAGTGAATTTGATCCTGTTTTCCAGATACAATCACCAGTCCTTCTGTTGCCCCGGGTATTGGATCATGAACAACCACGCTTGCACCAGAGATCTGAGGATCAGGAAACTCAGTCAAAACACTGTAAAAAGCCGATAAGAAATTGATCGATAATCAGATATAAACAGACCTGTCGAATTTGATTTAGGGTGCTGTTGTTCTCCCCATACACATGGATTAAATACATCTGAGGGATGGTGATCTCAACGGGTGAGTTATTTGGATTCTGTAATGAGTTTCCAGTCCTGGAAATAACAACAATATCAACATAAAATATCAGATAAAGCAATTTTGACGTATGTTGAAGCACCTAACAACAACTTGTATAAAATATTTGGTCACTTTAAAAGTCCGAAACTCACATTCCATGAGTCCCATTTCTTGAAGGCAAATTAAAAGTATCAGCTGCTGCCCCTGGATTTCCTCTGTTAACTGCCTGAAACACAAACCTAAAGAATTGTTACACGTTCTTGAATGCACAACGGGCAGGCACAAGAAGGTAAATTTGCTTTGTCTCTAACAAAAATGCTTGGACTATATATAACTAAAAGTAAAGCTGACCTGAGGATTCCGTGATCTTGGAGAATTGGGTCCTTCGTAACCACGAGGATAAGGAACTCGATCCATGTTTGGCGGACCGCGACCCATACCATGTGAAAATGCATGCTGATGATCAACAGGCATTGGGGGACCAGCTGGATGATCAATTCCATGGGGAGGCGGAGGAGGCATGGGTGGACCAGCTGGATGGTCAATCCCATGAGGAGGAGGAGGATGTCCAGAAGGCAACATGTGATTTCTTGGCCTATATAAAGGAGGAGGGGGTGTCTCTGGGAACGGTGGCACAGGTGGTGGTGCACCAAAATTTGGAGGAGTGTTCTTCATTGGGATAATAGTTTCTCGAATTCTGCTGGTTATGTGAAACAAAGCATCTTGCACAGATTGTAAGGTCCCAATAACCTGACGAGTTTAAAGCAAAATAACAAACTCTTAACAACCACATAACAATTTAATCAACTACCATCAAGTTTTGATTTATATCGCATCAAAGCCGTATACAGTTAGCATTGCAAATGTGTAAAACGCAAATTACCTGTACAACTTCTTCGTTGTGAGAAATGTACTTAATCTGTTCCTTCGAAAAGATACGTATATTGGCACCAGTGACTCTTCGCATTTCTGAGATAACATGACCTCCCTTGCCCAAGAGGCACCCTACTTGTGGTGAACGCACAAGGAGCCTAGCAACAACTGCATTACTATGCTCAAATCCAATCTCTGTAAGTCGACCATGAACACGAATAACAGCATCTTGAGCAGGAGAATGCTTTTGCTCAGAATTCTGCAGAATTTTATATCATCGTTAGTTCAGTTTCCTTAACAAATATCATATGCATTGCATGTCAAATTTTATAATATTTTCTTTCAGTCTTCTACAATTCTCCCAACAGATGCCAACACACTCGTAATGAAAACTATCAACACAGAAAAGTTACCATGATTAGAATAACTCAACAGCAACTCACAGAGTAAACAATCTGATGATGGACCCCAGCCACAAAAATCAGACAAACGTTGCCTGTTTGATTATGACAAAAGAACAATCATATTTTAGATTTTTTTAACAAAGATCCCCAGAATAATTTAACACCAGAGAGCCAGCTATCAATGGTATCAACAATCATTCAAAGTGACAGACTGCACACATTTCTGAGACATAATGCCAAAGAGCCGGAACAATTTAACGCTATCAAAACAAAATTAAAGAAGAAACTTTACACACAAAATTTAGCAAAGTTACTGGCCACTTTATGCAAAATGATATCCTTATCCTATGTACAAGTACGGTTAAGGTGCAAATTATCAAAGACGTTTAAGCAGTTCTCATACCTCTAGCGCAGATATGACGACCACACGCTCATCTGAATCGGGTCCAGCATCAACTATTTGTATAGATGCACCAGTTTCGTTTTGTAAAGCCCGCACCACAGAACCACCTTTCCCAATAAGACTACCAACTTTATCTTGCTGACACAACATCTTATAGACAACTTCCTCTTCCACAAACATTCTATGAGCAGGTCTAGTGCTCTCAGAACCCGGAAAAGAAGAATAACCTCTGGAATGATGATCAGGAGGATGGGGACCGCGTGGAGGATAAGGTTCACCTTGAGCACCGCCAGACGATTTAAAACCTCCAGAATTTCCTACATTATCCTGAAGACAGTTTGAAACTGCGAGAAGTGCTTTCTTTACTGCGTTAAAATTTCCAGTTATCTGCATACACCATAAACCTCAACATTAGTTTCCCATGGCTCACAGCAAAAAATAGAGTAAGACCACTACAATTTACAACAACAACCAAATCTTATTCCACTAAGTTGTGCTGGCTAAATAGATCAAACAACATCATAATGTTATGTCATAAAAAATGTCGATAGCCAAACTATCAGCCTCCAAATTTTTCTTCATACTTTCACATGTGATTTTTCTTAGCTTTCCCGTATCTTTAGCAACTGGAATGCACTCCAATCTAATCTACCCTCTTTACTACAGAATTAACAAATCTCCTCCCCATATGTTCAAGCCGCCTAAGTCAAAACTTAGCCCTCTTTTCTACAATAGTAATATCATTCTCAATACTATATCATGTCTAATATTTCCACCAATTCAGCAACATTCTTGTATCTGCTACATTGAGATTATTCTCGTGTTGGTTTTTACTACCCATCTAAGCCAAAGAGAGATCAATTTTGGCTTAAATGCTTTTTTACATCTAATCCAAAATTGAACCCTCTTTTCTACAATAGGTGCTACACTAACTCTCTCTCTCACTAATAATACCATTACCGATCCTATCTTGTCTAGTATTTCTCTCATCCAATTCAGTGCAACATTAATTCATATGTGCTACATTGAGTTCATTACTACCCAACACTCCATCCCATCAACAACAGCAATAACTAAGCTTTACCCTATCCCACTTAAATGGGGTCGGCTACATGGATCAAACGACGTCATAAATGTTCTATCATACAACCTATTCCTATCCAACTCATTAATCTTTCTTGATAGTTTCTCTTACAATTTTTCTAGGTCTTCCTATACCTCTAGTGATTTGACTACACTGTATCTGACCTACTCTCCATACTACAAAATCTACATGTCTTCTCTCTACGTGCCCAAACCACCTGAGCCAAGTTTGTATCATCTTTTCTACAATAGGTGATATCCCAACTCTCTAATGTTGGCATTTCTAATTACACCGTGTCTAGTCTAACAACACATCCAATGCAACATCCTCATCTCTGCTACGATTATTCTATTCTCGTATTAGTTCTTTATCTCGACACATGCAATAATACCTGAATGATATTGGTATTAATAACTAATTCAATATTATGTTAAATACTACTATAATTGTGCATTAATTAATAATATATATTAGCTTAAAAAGAAGAGAGGAGAATAATACCTGAATGAACTCATCACCAGGAGGAGGAATAGGAGAATGATCTTTAGGCAAAATCCTAACCTGAGCACCACTTTCTTGCCTAATCTTTTCAACAATCTTACCACCTCTACCAAGCACACAACCAACCTGATAACTAGGTGCTAACAATCTACACCCAACCGATTTCTTATTATCCTTCTCCTCATTATTATCCTTCTCCACCATTCTCTCAAAAACCCTAATCAAAGCAAGCTGTGCAGCGGATTCCTCGGCCGCGGCGGAGATAATAACAACGATGCGGTCATCGGAGGAAGTGACATCTCCGGCGAAGTCGTCAATTAGAATCTTAACGCCGTCGCCGGAGAGGGAGAGTAGAGAATCGGATTTAGCGGCGGGACAGAGAATGCGGAAAACGGTGTCGGGTTGTGTCGGAGGAACATGGTAGCGTCGTTTGTTGTTTGACATCGCGTACGTTGTTTGATGTCAGTCAAAGAAACCACACTAGTGAACCACGGTTAGTTAGTTACAAAGTACACAAACTGTGAATTACACCAATTTTTTTACCCTTTTTTGTTTTTCATGTTTCACTTTCACATCCCTTTAAATATACCCAATTTTTTTTTTTTTTTTTTTCAAAAATTTTTCTACAAACAATTTCTGTTTTAATCCCTTAAAAAAAACGATTTTTAGTTTTTTAAATATTTTCTTTTCAATTTTAATTTTCTATTTTCCTTTTTATAAATATTCACGTTTTGTGTTTCAAACCTCTTTTTAAAGACATATCATCGATAAAACCATAAAAAATATCATTAGTTTAATAATTTAACTGTTTAATCTCAAATTTAATTATTTAATCTTTAATTTGAAAATTATTATTTTTGACAAATTTTGAAATTATATATAAATTAATAAAGATTAAATATTAAATAGTTAAATTATTAAAATAATACTTTATTATTAACCATATATTATATATATCAATGATTACTTACAGAAGAATAGAAAACAAACGGACAACAAACTGCACTACTAGACTTTTTGGATGGCAAATTCAATCCTCGTAAACATAATATTCATGGACCTAGGAGACATGACATTGTTATGCATGACCTTTTGAACACTACGTAGAAGGTCAACATCATTTGGTGCTAGGAAACCAAAAGTGTCAAATGTTGATTGTCAGAACACGATTTATCATGTTTGACCGCTTTGTGTTGACGCAGCTTTTAGGATTGTATGTCCTACCGTAAAATTTCTGACCCCCTCCCTAATCCTACAAGTGGTGAAACCATTGTCAAGTCTACACATGCATATTTTCCTCATACACATTCGTACACCATAACATCCGCAGACTTAAGTGTGGACTTTAAAATAATTATATTTTAGAATTTTATAGATTATTAGCCTATTTGGTATAGAGTTTAGCAACACAAAAGCACGGTTGGCGTGATTTTCAAAACAAAATTACAGTGATTTTATTAAGCTAGCAATAGTAGCTTTTATGCCAACGTGATATATCACCGTGATTTTTCTTAAAACGTGGATGACAAACGCACAAGCAAACAAACTATATATGTGGGCTTTGTCGCCCAACTTGGTAATTAAGCAAGGACATCCCAATGTGGGATTTGTCATAATTATAAAAAAAAAATCGGTTGTGTGTTATTAATCTAAATGTTGTTTTTTTGAAGAGGTTAAAATGAAAATATATTACCAACACCAAGTGACCTTCCTAGTACAAGGCGTACCCAGGACGACACTAAAAGTCTGTATACAATTTACAAATTACAAAAAAGAAACATGAAAGAGCACAATAAACAAACAAACTATTAACCAATGTTCAAAATGGTAGACGGACTAAACCACCAAGCATGATAATTGAGGGAAAGTGGTGCTAATTTAGGCTTCAACAACATGAAGTTTGTTCGCAAATAATCTAAATGTTGTGAGTTTGTTCACAAATAATCTTTTTTTTATTTTAGTAATTTTAAATTTGTGTTTTCTTATATATTTTTTATCGATTTGAATTAATGAATGATTTTTTTAGTAACAAAAGAAGAAAAAACAAGTCACCATTTCATGTTTAATTTTTCGATAGAACAATTTTTTTAATTTAGTTCTAGACCGAATTCTATAACTCGAATTCATTTTTTTTAGGTAAATAAGTGAGGTATCTGTTTGCTTAACACCAAGAATAAAACCCACCAGATTTCCTTTTTGCCGCCAGGGTTATTAGTTCCTCCACAAACCATTTTCCTATGTTGTGAAATCCTCTCCTTGATTTTTGTGATTCAAAACCCAAAACCCTAACATTCTCTTTCTTCAATGGCGTCTCAGAAACTCAGTGAGTACGAACTCAAGCGACTTGAAAACATTCGACACAACAATGAAATGATAGCCGAACTCAAACTTCAATCCAAAGCCTCCCAACTCTCCAACAAACGGGTCATTACCAAATCAAAGAAAAGCCCCAAAACTCAATCCCCATTTCTCATCAGACACTCATTTCGAACAAGAGGTATTCCACCCGATTTCAAAGGTTTAGATTTCCATCCTAAAACTCCTACTTCACCCAAATTTACAGTTTCTCAGAGATTAGCTTCATTGGTCACATTTTGCCAAAAGCAGAAGGAACCAAATTCTGACAAAAAAATTCGGTATAATGTTCGTAAAGAGGTAGCATTAAGGTATGTTTATAGGGAATATGACAAAATGACGTTAAATTATTTTTCTATATATATTGGAGATTAATAAGTTGAAATTTTTTTATGAAAATTGTCATAAGTTGTTTTCATATATTCTCCCAAACAGAATCACAAAATTTATGCTAGTAGATAAGCTCAATTAAGCCAATCCTAACAGAACACTGACCCATTTGGTTTGGCTTATTTTTGAGCTTATGCAAATAAATAAGTTTTTATGCATGATTCATAAGCTTGTCAAGCTAGTTTATGAAAAAAAACAGCTTATGAAGATACAATTTTCGTTAGTGGGAACTTATGAAATTACAATATAGCATCAAAGCTTAATTTTTTCACAAGCTCAAAAATAATTCAATCCAAACGAGTCCATAGGGGCAGTTCATTGACCTGTCTGCAATCATAGATTCAAAAGGAGACTCAGACTCGGTGTTTCTTTTGGGGAAATTTCTGGTTCATTCAAAATCAATGAACTATAGGTTGTTTCAATTTCCGTTCATATTAGTCGAGGACTTGGATCTTTTTTCGCTGACGAGACCATCTAAAGCTTAACTGATATATTGCATCTATAAAGTTCCTTATGCCATAAAGAATGATATAACTTCACAAATTTAAAGTGGTGATTTGTTGGATACATTGGGTTTGTTTTCTTTCTGAAAACATTTAGATTTTATGTTCTAAAAATTTTAAATTCCTAACAAGGAAATGGAAACTTATGTAGCAAACATGTGTGATAGAGAGAAGATAGAAAACAAACTAGGAAGAACGCATTTTCAGAAAAAATGAAAAAGTGTTGACATTTTCAAAGCTTCTAAAAATGCTAGATCTGTTTTAAGAAATTGTAAACGAAAATGGTGAGGGAAATATTGAATCAATATTCTGTTATATTTATTAGTTGAAGTAGAAATGATAACAGGAAACCTCGAAAATTAACAGACCCTAACACTCCAATGGAGTTCTGTCTTAACACCTTATGTAATGATAATCTTTTGGCTCTGCCTCTCTTAAAGCAGTGTAATAGTATAGATGTAGTGAATATATGCTACCTGTCAAGTTTATATGCTGAGTTGATGATGTCTGCGTGTACTTTTATATGTATAAATCCATGTTCTGACCGACATTATTATGTTTTATGTGCAACACTTGCTAACAAATACAAGTAACTTCTTTAGGATGCAAAGAAATAAAGGCCGATTTGCATCTGCCAAGTCCAACCATGATGGGTCTGCATCGGCTGAAATGAATTGCGGAACAAGTGAAGGTTTGATGGTAGACAATGATGGATCCCAACAGCAAGATAATGTGTAAGTAAACTGGTTTATTTTTTAACAAGGGAAGAAAAACTGAATGAGTATTCTAATCTATATATTATGGTTGACTTGATAGCTTGAAAATAAAGTCTTATTTGAAAAGATTTCAACCTATACTGAAATTGTCCTTTATATTATTTGATAAATGGTCTTTCTTTCAACTCATATCAGTTGTAGGCATTGTAACATCAGTGAGAAGTGCACGCCAATGATGCGGCGTGGACCTGAAGGGCCAAGAACCCTCTGCAATGCTTGTGGACTTCTGTGGGCAAATAAGGTAAATAGGAACTATGTTAATTATTCATGTCAATTGTTATCCTTTTGTTTTTCCAATGTTGCTCCATACAATTATTACAGGTTAATATTGAGCCAATTCGGTTTTGGTCTGTATAAAACAAACAAATTTAGATTTCATTTCTCCACTTTTTCCCCCTCATTTATCTGTCATTGTGAATGTGTTAAAGTGGCATACTGATTTGGAATATATCATTATTTTATTTTTTCCACCTGGCATTCTTCTTATTCCACTTGGTTTAGGTTCGACCATTCATCTTCTCCTTCATTGTTTCTTCTTGCCTCTACTTCAAACCCTGTTTATGCATCTTCTCATTTTTGCTTCATCGTCATTGCGTTTCTGCTTCATCTTCTACTGAATTGTATGGCTAATGTTAACGATTTCTGTTCATAGCCATTGATTGGGCTTATGTTTCATGCCTTCTTTTCAGATTTGCAGCAAAAATGGGAGGTAGTAGAAGACTGGGCGTACAACCTAAGTTTATATGCAGAAGTTGTTAGTTGGGATGATGAATTTGACGCTGTTAATGGAAGAAATACAATTCCACCCAATGTTGATGGGGATTGCAACATACATGAAATGAAGGTTTTTTTGAAGCAATTTGGGAATGATTTTGGAAAAGAATTTATCAAGGAATATTGACAAAATGAAGACGTTAGAGAGGGAAAAGAAGAACTTACTCATGATGGCTTTGATGATGTCTTGGATTTTTTTGCTATAACGTACAAGTCAATGTAAAATTTGTCGTGTACTTTCAATATTTTTTGGTTGTAACAATCCAAGTCAGTGTAAGCTTTCGATGTTGTTGATGTTAAATGTTATGTATGCTTTGTGAGTTATGTAAATTATGTGTAAGTATATGAATTGATCCCCTTTTTTATAATTGTGTTGGTCACGATGACACAGAATACCACCAACTTAAGTTTATGCCAAGATTATGAAACAATTTTTGTGTTTGTAACACAGAATTGATCCTCTTTCTATAAGATTATGTGTCACAAAATACAACCAATCTTTAATTGTGTAAGTGAATGTTCTGATTAGGTTGTGGGGATACAATATTAAAAGAGACATGAATTGGTCTGAATCTATCTTGAAAAATCAAAACATATGCTTGAATAGAAGGCATGAATAAGAGGAATCCAAAATAGTAGCAGGAATCCAAATTGAATTTTTTTTTATAGCCTAATCCCAAAAAATTTAATAGAAATTATTGTAGTTTATAAAAAAAATGAGTGAAATGCCCTAGTTTGCAGACAGCAGGTTTCCTATTTCTAAAACGAGTCTAAGTATGATAAAATCTCTTTGTGAAATGGTTTACATCTATTTATATAAAAGTCTGAAAAATGCAGATTCGCCCAGCAAAATCTGCTTGCCTAGTGAATCTGCTCTTGCATCTCCCTGGAACTTCTCTAGAGACCCTCGTTTTAGCCTCGCTCTTGCTCGGCCAGCGAATCTTGGAAAACTTGACAGTTTCTTCTGATTCGACCCCAGAAACCTTTGAACTCTCTGGTCTGTCTTGCTTCTGACTTGCTCATATGAAAATGTGTTGAGGTTCAAAATCTCTCATAAGGTTCCCAACAATAATGAGCAGGAGCGGAGCCAAAATTTAACGAATAATTTAAAACTCAAAATATACAAAATAGACGTTCACAAATTAATAACTTTCACTTCATTAAAAAATAAAGGTATAGAGTGTAAGACTAAACCAAGCAAAACCACATCAAAATTCTACTTTAGCTAGTTAACAGTGTTCTAGGAACATCCAAATAACAGTATAAACTAGAACAACGTAAACAAAAAATTGAAATTGCCACAGCAAAACTGCTATTAAATCTGTCAATTATGTCATTACTCAACCAATATGTTGACCTTCAGCAACTCAACAATAGAAGGAAGCATTTCCCTTGAATCTTCTTTCGAGCATTTTCCTTGATTCTTCCTTCAGCAACTCCTCCATGCTATTGAGCACATCTCTTTGTCGTTCAGAGGGAAGCTGATAGGAATAAAATCATTATAAGTTTATCAACTAAAAGACCTCAATTAAGAAGAAAAAAATCACAAACATTCCACTGGTTGAAACCTACATTTACCTTGCAACCCAAGATCTATGAAGTTAACCGGTTAAAATATCATGATATGATTCCTTATTCATATTTCTCTAAAAAAATTGAACATAAGTGAATATGAGAGAATATAAACAATACTTACGCGGACAATTGGAAGTGCCATGTGAAGGCATGATATCAACCTCTCCATATGACTTGCATCACTTACCTACAAGAGTTATTTGCACAACTCTGAAGGCATCTCTTTCAATTGTGTTGGTTTTTTCATAACTTTTTTGAAGTGTTTCACTGATCAAAGTCTGAAAGTAATATTTGGAGTATTATGTAGAGTTTTGAATCCATCAGTTAATATCAAAACACACACACACACACACACAGAGAGAGAGAGATGACAATTTATAGTAGTTCCTCTTACAAACTGAGAGTAGTCTAACTTAATCACAATTTAAGAGACTCGTGACAATATGACGTTATCAAATAAAAGATTGTTTGATTTTACACTTGATATACAATCAAAGGTGTAAACAAATACAAAATAGAGTAGACTTTGAGATGCCTTCAGAGTTGTGCAAATAGAGTAAACCATGTGAAGGCATCTCTTTCCATGATCATAATCAGCTCTTGCATCCGCTCAGCTGGAGCATTTTCTCCAAATAGGCTCAAACTCATCAGGAAATCCATAAATATTTGAAATTCCATATCATTTACATCTTCTAAACTCTGAAATGAAATGCAACCATAACATACATCATTTTCAATTACGTTATAAAAAAATTAGACAATAATAAATCAACACTGATTTAACAACTCAAAGCAGTTGTGAATACCTTTTTTATTAGATCAGTTATGTATCTTTCCATTTCGTCTTCGGGCTTCAAGAGTTCTGCTTTAAAAGGGAAGACCTGTATTGAAAATATTTAGAATTTATCAGTGTTCATTTCGATATTAAAGATCCAATGATAATTAACATTTATAAATCAAACACATGGTTTCTCACCTTATCTTTAAGAAAGTTCATAACCTTTTCACGAATAACATCGTCTGTATTCGGCTCTATCATACCGGAAGTAACATGCTTAAACAAAGCCTTCAAAGAAGCTGCATTTGCAATTGCAATTATACTACTATAAGCAAAAAACCAAAAAGAAGCATTTAACTGTATATTGACATGAAGACATCAAATGACCTTTCACATCCTGCCTTAGAAGAGACATTAGAGCCCAAACCACAGCATCAAGATGCTCCGAGGACTCTGCTAAAAGAATCAAGTCAAAAAAGAAAAAAATATCACAATCAAGACCATCATAATCTCAACTCAAGAATGTAATATATTAACAAGAAACAACTTACCAGTTCCAAGAATTTGCACAAGAATGTCCACAACATTTTCATATTATGATGTGAATCCTCACATAAAATAGGAAGTCCTTCTATCACTTTCAGCAGAAACTGCAAGCCGAAAACATCAAATCATGTTTTATTTAACATTCCTTAACCAACATTAACACTCAAGGTTTTAAAAAGCACAAAAACGGCCACGAGAAAAAGGTACCGCGACAGAACATATAGCATATGCATATCATTATGGCGTAGGAAACGAAATACCTTAGGCATGTTAATAGCCAATGGATTTAGGCAATTTCTCGGATACACTCAAAAATTTTGAGTGCACCGGTACACCTGTGTGTTTAAATGAATAGTTTAATGAATTATTTTCTTTAGAAATAAATATTTTCTATCATTTACGATTATAATAATTATACTTTATTTCTCTAAAGTGTCTGGCAAAGCAAAATTCAATTTTTTTTTTATTTTTACTACTCATAATAGTGAATATTGATTATTTTTTTGATAAAATATTAAAAAATTTACTATAATTCTTATAGAGAATGAAATGACGTTTTTTTCTTACGGAATAGTATTTTCTAAAATATAAAAGTTGATAAATATCTCTTTTTTACATAAAAAATTATTGTTAACTTATGAATTTATGAAATAGGTGTACCGATAAACCTTAATTTAAGGGTGTACCGTAGAAACTCCCTTGAAAGAATTAATTTATACAACATTATGGTAATTTATCAATAACTAACTTTTTTTTGAAAGAGTATCAACAACTAACATGAAAACCATTGTCTTTTAAGGAATATATGTAATAAGAAATATTTTAGATGAACTAAAATCAAATTGTGTCCATAACATTAATTATTCCCATAACATTTTACATGGACACAATTTTTTCTTATATCTCTTTTTCTATGGTACAACGGTTTCTCTTTCTTTCTTGAGGAATCAATTTATCATTTTCTAGTTAACTGTAAAATTCAAAAGTTTACGTTAGAAAATATATACATCAACAATCGAGCATTTTTCAATTAAATGGAGTTGATTACATGTATCAAATTACATCATAATATTCTATCGTAAAACATATTTCGATCAAACTCATTAATTTTTAAATCTTTTATAATGGTTCTTTTATAGTTTTTCTAATTTTTTTCTCTGCCTCTAGTGATCTGATTATCATCTGTTTAATATACTCTCCTTACTACATAATTTATAGGTCTTCTATCTATAATCTATATGTATAAAGAGTCTAGGTATGCTCCATTTAGTCCATTTAATCTTTAGATGCAAGACATGTGGCAAAAAAATAACCAAAGGTTGAGATTTAAAATTTAAAAAACAATGTATTTGTTCAATAAAAATACTGGATCTCTATCTTCTTTCTCCTCTCCTATCTTCTCTTTCCCCTCATTCGCCTCCCCCTTTCCCTGTTGTTACTGGATCTCTGTCTTCTTTCTCCTCTCCTCCCATCGCCGCCCACCATCACCCCCCTACGTATGTCGCCGCTTTCTCAGTCAATTATGATATTATTATTAAATGAACAATGAAGCTACAAGAGTGTTTAATTTCTTCAAAACCTGAATTTTTTATCATCTTGCGATTTCTTTTGCTAGCAGATGATACAACTTCAAGCTCTTTTGGTTATTGTTTTCAGGTTGTACACATAATTTATAAGTTTGATCAATGAGATTGTTTCAGAAGGCGATGGATTTGTTTTCTGGTTATTGTTTTTAGCGGAGATGGATTTGTTTGTGACGGCGACAACGATACGGCGATGAAAGGAATAGGGGAGAGTGACGACGTTGTGATTCACTGAGAGGGCAGCGACTGGCGGTGATGGGAGGAGAAGAGAAGATTCAGATCACGGTATTGGGAAAGAGGTGAATGAAGGAAGAGAAATTGCATCTTTCCTTTTTTTTATTAAAAAGTACTTTTTAAAATTTTAAATCTTAGCCCTTAATTATTTTTTTGCCACATGTCTTGCATTTAAAGACTAAGTGGAGCATACCCAAACTATGTATAAACCACCTAAGTCTTTTTCCCCTTTTTTTCTATTATAGGTTCTACCCCCCTCTCTTTCTCTCTAATATTGTTATTTCTAATTCTATTATATCTAGTCTTACCAAACATAACATAACAACATCCTCATATTTGCTGCGAAGATTTTATTTTATTCTCACGTTGGTTCTTCATCGCCAACACTTTGTTCCATACAATATTGTTGGTCTTTTTGCTGTCGGATAAAAATTTCCTTTCAAATTGAATGATACTTTCATATCACATAAAAATCTGAGGCTTTTCTCTATTTCAACCACCTAACTTGAATTCAATGATTTATATATGCTTTTACTTTTATGTCATTTTGTACTATGAGCCTAAGATATTTAAACTATGTAACTTGTGTTACGATATGATCTTCAACTTTCATCTTTAAGGTAGAACTACTTCACCTTTTGCTAAAACTACATTCCATATACTTTGTCTTGCTTCTACTCAGGTGGAAGTAATACACTTCTAAGGTTTGTCACCAAAGTCCAACCTCCCATTCAGTTTCTCCTTCAACCCTCCAAGCATGACTACATCATCTACCAAAAGGATACATCTCAGTGCTAGCTCTTGGGTGTTTTTGCAAGTACATCCAAAACTAAAGTAAAAAGATATGAACTTAAGGTCAATCCTTGAAGCAATCCTTTTGTAATAGGAAAATCATTTGTGGTCTCATTCTGCGTCCTCACGCTTTTTGAAACCCCCTCATACAAATCATTTATAGATCGAGTATAAGCAGCCCTAACTTCTTTCTTCTATATGACTTTCTACAAAATATCTCTAGCACTATCATACACCTTCCCTGAATCAATGAAAACTAAGTGCAAGTCTTTTTTAACCATCTTATATCACTTCGTCACACGTCATAGTAATTAGATCGCTTCCATGGTCGACCTCTCAAACATAAAACTAAATTGGTTATCAGTAAATATCAGTCTTTCTCGTCCCCGTGAGCTTAACTCAGTTGGTAGGGACAATGCATATTTTATGCAGGGGCCGGGGTTCGAACCCCGAACACTCCACTTCTCCACATTTAATTGTGTGAGCTCTAGCCACTAGGTTACTTAACAAAAAAAAATGTACTCTTTCTCGTAGTTTCATGGTATCATGCATAAGTTTCATTTCCCTATAATTTACACAGTGTTGTATATCCTCGATCGAAAATAGAGTATTTTTTTCTCCACTCGTTCGATATTCGCTTTGACCTTGTAATTTTGTTAAAAAGTCGGGTGAATAATCCAATACCCTAAAAAAAAATCATAAGTGCCTAGGGAGAACTTTGTGGTACCACGTGTAACACAACCATGGAATGACTTGAACTCTATACAAACAAATTGGTTGTGAATCTTGTGATGTTGGGTTCATTCTCCTTAGTTGTTAGATGGAGATATTTTGCACCTCCCCCTTCACACAATCACAAGTTAAACATTTATTTATTAATACAACATATCAATAAACATTCTTTTCCTATAAATTTAAAAAATTATATTTGTACAACTATTTTATAACAATTTTTAAAACAATTTTATCTTTCATATTTACATTGTGTTCTTACTTTTTTTATTATTTTGGTTTTTATGTCAATATATACCTTCTTTTATATAGTTTAATTGTATTACAAGTTACCATAAAAAATAGTTGTTCAAATAACTTACTCATATACATTTACATTTCTCTTTTCAATGAGTGTGTGTGATGGACGCCACATAAGACAAATAAAATATTACAAGAAAGCCAAGTAGTTGTATGGTATAAATTAAATAATTTATAATTTATGGTGTTTGATTGTGCAGCTCAGTTACCATACAAGTACCACCCTTCACAGCCACAAATTTAAAACATGGAGTAGAAAATAAGGTATGGTTAGTTTGTGTGACATCAATTCCAGTGGATCAGTCACATAAATTATGTAGTATATATATAAGCTCACATGAAGTAAAACTCTACATTACATTACACTACTACATAACACATTCAATTTTTGAACTATAGCACCATTTATAAACTAAAAAAATCCATATTCATATTCATTTTCATATATGAAGATGAAGTGCAAACAATGTGAACTTTGCAATCAACAAGCTTCTTTCTATTGTCCTTCCGATTCCGCTTTTCTCTGCCGGAGTTGCGATGACGCCGTTCACGGTGCTAATTTCCTCGTCGCTCGCCACCTCCGTCATATCTTGTGCTCCAAATGCGACAATTTCACCGAAATTCATATCTCCGGCAGCACACTACACCACCGTTTCTCATCAACCTGCCGTTCTTGCTCGCCGGAAAATCATTCCTCCGGTGAGGCGAGTTCTCAATCTTCTTCATCTTGCGAGTCTTGCGTTACAGCACCAAAGAAAAAAAAATATCGAAAGATAATGAAGAGTTTTTCAGTTTCGAATTCTGTTACCGATGATACATCTCCAGCACCGGAGAACAAGAACAAGAACAAGAAGCAGAAGAAGATGATCGCGACTGAAGGTGTTGGATCGGCGGCGGAGGAGATATTTGCGAAATGGAGGAGAGAGTTAGGGTTAGATTTTCCGGTGAACGGTGATCGCGTAGCGGTGGAAGCTATGGCGGTGTGTTTGAGAACGTGGAAGTTACTTCCGGTGAAGGTGGCTGCTGCGACGTCGTTTTGGTTGGGGTTAAGATTTTGTGGGGACAATAGTTTTGCCACGTGTCGGAATTTGATGAGGTTGGAGAAAATATCAGGGGTGACAGCTAAGCTGATTTTGGCCACACATGTGAAACTCGCACGTGTCTTTACTCATCACCTTGAATTGCAAGAAGGGTGCGACGAGTCCTAAGAATTTAGCATTTTTATGTAACCTAGTTAGTTTACTATTATTATGAACATTATTATTATGTTTAGCCAACAGCCACACAATGTTATTGTGATTAATTATTGATTATTAATTAAAACTTTAGGATACACTAGATATTGAATTATGCAAAAAATAAAGCATCTATTGTTGTTCCATTCACTCACAACTTAAATGCGTGGTTAAAGTTGAGATGTATGAAAATTTAGTTGATTATTAATACAAAAATCTCTACCAATTTAACAAGTTTATTAAGATATTTGACTTTTGTATCTTATGACTTAGATTCTTTGCGCTTGCTATAAAAATATTGATTGAGTCGGCAATCATACATTTTTTTTTAATTAGAGTTGAATTGCCTTTTAAATGAACGACCTTCGAAAACGAACTCGAGTTCTTTTTTGTGAGAGAATCGTGTTGTCAATTCTCTCAATATCATGTTGATATTTCACATGTTAGTGTAATATACATAGGACATGCTAAGTGCATATTACATTTTTCCAAAAAAAAGTTATACACGAGTTTGGATTGACAATAAACGTCACAAAACTCCCTTCAAAAAAAAAATAAACTTCAAAAAATTATAATTGAATGGTTGAAGGTTACACATTTTAAATATGGACAAGTGAGATGTCTTAGATTTAAATCATGACACTTACATATATTATACATTATCCATACTCATTGAGTTAAGCTCACGTATTATAATTTTAATTGTTTTTAACTCTAAAGTATAGTTTTCATTGAAATTAGGGTGACTATAATCTCGATAAACTTATAGTCAATGAAAAATATGCAGAAACTCTTACAAAAATGAACAACAAATGCATGACTGTCATGTTTTTTTTCAATTTTGCTAATCTATATGCCACTAATTTATTATGTTGTCTAGTTGATTTTTTTTTATAAATGCTTAAATAAAATTAATTATGTAACCGATGCTTGCACGTCATATATGGCTAGTACCAATTTTGAATTTAATAGGAAGCATTGGTTGGTGCTAATTCATACTGAAAACAAATATCTAAATCATCATGCTAACAAAACTAATCTTTATTTTAGGTGTGAGGTAATGCATTAATCTGCTTTTAAACTTGCACCAACCATAAATCTATAATTGATGTTCTATTACTAACTATGGATCTATGAGCACCAATTTTATAACCACACGTCACCTATCGTACTATATATACTTAATTTGGTCCCAACTTCAAATTCAAATAACCCCCACAATTTCTACAGTGTAATTAATAATAAATTAAAGACTCAATCAAAGTGGTCAAGCTACCACAAAATGGGTTGGTATCTATGGTGCATCGTTATTTTACTTGGAACCAAGAACGGATGTAGTAATAAATAAATATATGTAATAATAGAGATAAATATGTGGTCTAAAATGTTTTCCATTTTAAAGTGATGCTTGAGAAGGGTCCATATGAATAGGAAAAAAGCACTTCATTGTGGTTGTTGTTGGAAGTTTCTGAAAGAATCATTTCCATTGAATGAGGGACGTTGGTTTTTTTGTGTATTGAGATTCTCTCTTTCCCAATGCGGCTATGTTTAAACCACATGTTTCGTTTTATTATTTGAGTTTTAAAATCATGATGTTAGTTAAGTTGTCATGGCTCATTCTTAACCGTGATTTGATCTCTTTAATTATTTATTTAATTCATGGCTATAAACTTTCTACTTTGTTAGAAAAGAGAGGCACGATGTGACCTAAGAGCGTCTTTAATGGTGAAAAATAGAAATGGTTATTTTGCGAGTCTTATTGAGACACGCCATCTTGAAGTAAATTCTTTATTTTTTTACTTCAGTGGTGAACTTTAAATAACTCATATTAGATCTCACAAAAGTGCATGTTGTGTTGGAAATGCAATTTAGGGAACAATACTTGTTGAAGTAACAAACGAACATTACAAACTGACGAACTGCAATGGATGAACTTGAGAAAATGTAGAAATAGGGTTACTTCACCTAGCGGCCTAATAATTGGACTACCACCGCTAAAGTTGCTCTAAGTAACCTTAAAAATTGGACTAATAATTAAGTGGTAAGATCAAACGATTAATGAATTTCAATTGATCAAATTTTTTGGTAAAGCCAAAACTTGAATTATGAGTAAAACAATCTTTTATCAGATAATCCTCGGATGGGTGAAGAACCAAAATGGCTTAAATTATGGAGCATATTCTATTTATCTCTCTTGATCAAAACTTGAGTGAATGACCAAAATGATGTATGTGGTTTTTGTGTTTCAGCACCACTAAGACTCGAGGAAGTTATTAGAACTTGAGAATTAATTGGCTTTGATATTTTGTAGACCTTCAAGTTATTAGAAGGTTAACCTATTGGATGATTGATAATACTTTGATATTTCGTTGGATACTTATACGTTTCTAATGGAACTATTGGTGTTTACAAATTGGATTCTTCTCTGAAACGATTTTTCGAAATTGTTATGACACAACTTAACATGTTGGACCATTAATCTATCTTTAAGGGCACAGATGCCCTACATAAGGGCTCATGAACCCTCTCGAAGGGCTCCTGAAGCTCTAGGCACGTCCCCCCATTGGCGCCGTCTTGACAAGCTTCTAGAAACATCTAGAATGCTCTAGAGTGATTTGGGGCCCAAGCTGCTTGGGGCTTAAGTCACCAAATTACAAGTCATGAAGGGCTATAAATACCTCTCTTGAGAGCATTCTTAAGGCATGACCAATACAGACTAAACCCTGGATTCTATTATTGTACTTTTGCAAGTACAATTGGCGTCGTCTGTGGGAAACAGTAAAACTAACCTAGACCACACTCATAAACCTAAAAACCTACCGGCGATCCCAAAAGAGAGGAGCCGACGAATACCAAACTAGCTTCGACTTCAATTTTCCCGCGAAGCCATCAGACGATCAAACATCAAACTTCCTCAAAGCGATCAATCTTTCCAATCACCAGGGGCTATCAATTTCTCATCGCCTGTCGTCACCATTAACGCTAGAAAGAATTCATTGTCGTTTTTCGAACCTGGGTTAAATCGAATCTCAAAGGGAAGAACCATTCGTTTCTTTATATTTTTCTTCTATTCCAATAGTCTGGCGTGTTTCTTAATACCTTCACCTTTAAGCGGTTTCTAAGAGTAAACTATGACTTTGATATTAATTGTTTGATTCTCATGAAAATTATCCTTTTATTTTTTCTATTGTGCGGTTATCGTTGACTTGGAGAATGAATTTTGAATCTCTACATGTTATTATGAAATACTTAAATAATCTTCTTTGTATACATTACACAATTATACTTGTTTGTTAATTTATTCCCTTATTTATCTCGTTAATTTCAATTTCAACTTGCTTATGTGAAGATCTTATTTTGAAAAGGAACATGATCACACGAAAATGGAGGATATACATACTTTGGATCTATATAGCTATGGAAGATCCAACCAACAAGAAGAGCTCAATTCATCACCATCATAGTCATCCTTATTAGTAGGCGGAGATGAATTCATTATGGTTTCTCTAAATGCCAACAAACGCCATGGACAACAGTTTTACTCATCTTTCTTTCTTTATTACATATATTTTAAGAAAATTTCTTTCTTTATTACATATATTTTAAGAAAATATGTTGTTTGATTTGAAGAAAATTTATTGCCGAATATATTTTGAGAAAATATACTGTTTGATTTGAAGAAACTTTATTGCCGAATATATTTTGAGAAAATATACTGTTTGATTTGGAGAATGTTTATCGCCGAATACATTTTGAGAAAATATACTGTTTGATTTGAAGAGAATTTATTGTCGAATATATTTTGAGAAGATATACTGTTTGATTTGAATAAAATTTCTTGCCCAATATATTTTGAGAAAATATGCTGTTTGATTTAAAGAAAATTTATTGTCGAATATATTTTGAGAAAATATGCTGTTTGATTTGAAGAAAATTTCTTGCCCATTATATTTTGAGAAAATACACTGTTTGATTTGAAGAAAATTTATTTCCAAATATATTTTGAGAAAATATATTGTTTGATTTGAAGAAAATAAAGAAAGACTGATGAGTAAAACACAAGAGATAAGACCAAGTTAATAAAAGAAAGACTACTCTAGGTACCTCGTGGTAGAAGTAAAGTGTAGTATTGTTAAAAGGTCACATATGAGGGATTCTGGCGAGGAAAGTCTTGCTATTTAAGAGGTCCAAGTAACCCACCTCTCTTTCCTAGGAACCCCTTTCATGTACCATTTACTTTGCGAACTGAATTAACTGTTTAGTAAAAACATAAATAATGTATTAATAGCGCCAGACTCACATAGAAGAATAAAATTGAGCAGAAGAATTAGTTCCAACTTCAGAGGAGGAAGTAAAGACATAGAAAATAAAATACCAAGCAAGTTAAAATTCAAGCTAGTAGGAAAAAGAGGAGTATAAAACAAAAAGAACGAAGTGGGCGAATGAGTTTAAATCTAATAAGGAAGTAGCGAATTTTGATTTAAGAAAAGTAGTAAAAAGAGAAGGATTATAAAACAAAAAGAACGGAGTGGGCAAGTCAGTTTAAATCTAATAAGGAAGTAGCGAATTTCAATTTAAGAAAAGTAGTAGGAAGATTTAGTTCCAATCTAATAGAAGAAAGAAAAGGATTAAAAGCACAAGATAATCAAGTAAGAAGGTTAGTAAGAGAATGAAAAGAATAGGAAGGGGAGTAGAAAATATGGGCGAGTTAATAAGAGAAGACAATGAGTGATTAGTTCTCATTAAATAGGATTGAATATGATTAAAGACTCCTTTATTTTGGAAGTTTGGAAGTAACATTATATTTCAGATAAATAAAGTTTGGAAGACAAACAAGCCCGCCAAGGGCGAGATTAAACAAAAGGAAGAACTCACCAAACAGCACGCCAGAATGAAATGTATAAGCAATTGTCCCGCCATTAAGAGCTTATAGATGAAACACAGAGTTATTCTAACCTTTCTCGACCGTTGAGATTTTTTTTGCAGGTTTTTTATGAGGCACCCTGCTTTCTTAGAACTCTCCTTCTTCTACCGTTCTACTTTTTTGAGATATAACTACTACAAAATCTACAAGGAATTCTACATTCAAAGGGAGCCTAAAACATCAACCCTTAAAGAGCGCTACGAACGTCGTCATTCCGCCAACCCTTAAAAGGGCTATGAACGTCAACTTCCGTCAACCCTTAAAAGGGCTCTAAACATCGACATTCTGTCAACCCTTAAAGAGGGCTCTGAACGTCGATTATTCGTTAACACCACGAGGCCTTGAATGAAATGTCAACCCTACGGGGCTCTGAACAAAGTCAAGGTATCAACCCTACGAGGCACTGAACGCCCTGTCAACCCTTATAGGCTCTGAACTGTTTTATTCGTCAATCCCACGAGGCCCTGAACACAATGTCAACCCTACGATGCTCTAAACAAAGTTAAGGCGTCAACCCTACGAGGCTCTGAATGCCCTGTCAACCCTTAAAGGCTCTGAACACTTTTATTCGTCACCCCTGCGAGGCCCTAATCGAAATGTCAACCCTTAAAGACTCTGAACTAATTTTTTACGTTAACCCTATGCGGCACTAAACTTACTATCAACCCTTCGAGGCCCTGAACAACTATTTATGTCAACCTTAAATAGGCTCTGAACAAAACGAGCAACTTACAAAAATTCTACACACCATGTTCACCTACAAAGATACAACCGTAAAATATAAAGCACAAACTATGCTACGAAATTCGACGCAACACCATAGAAAAGTTCAACTCGTCATCATATTCTCCACAACACCATAAAACGTCAACAGTTATCAAAAGAGAATCGTTAGCAATCGCCAGAAAATGACTAAAACTATAGTCAGAAAAACAACCATATTTCCTCATCAAAAAGAAGCAAGCATCACTTAAATAAACGCACCATGAAGATAAATAAAGGATAGACTTCGAACGAAACAATAAATAACTATAAACAACATTGATCGTCCAAAGGAAACAGAACCACAAATACCACTGACAAACAATCGACAAAACGAAGCAATAGAGCGCAACACTACAAGGAACAAAAAAATAAAATTGCAGCACGAATCGGAGAGGGAGAAATACTAAAATACTCCCTCTGTTCCTTTTTAAGTGTCTTTTTAGGGTGAAATTTTTGTTCCTATTTAACTGTCATTTTGGTATTTTTAAGGGTGCAATTTTTCAGTTATACCCTTTGTCAATTACTCTTTTTTTTTTTAATAAAACTAATTAATGTTATCTATTTGGAAGACTAAAGTTTGTTTTTTTAAACAAAGTTTGTTTTTTTTAAAACAAAGTTTGTTTCTTGTTATCTTTGAATTTAAACATAATTTTGTTAAAATTATGGTTCTAAGAAGAGTTAAAATTCTATAAATAAGATGAGTAGCAATTGTTACAAATTTCAATTGCAAAGTAAAAGAACATATTTGAGAGAAGAAAAATAAAAGACTCCATGAATGTTCAAAATGAAGAAAATTGACAATTGTTTGATATGAGAGAGAGTGCGCAAAAAAATAGGGATTTGTTGGAGAAAAATCTAATAACTGACAATTGTTTATTACGAGAGAAATATAACATATTAAATTTATTGAAAAGATAAAGTGTGAATTTATTGGTAGATTAAAATGAGGGTATAATAGGTAAAAAATGTGCAAAAATACACATCGCTATTTTGGTGTTAATTTTCTAAAAAGACACTTAAAAAGGAACGGGGGGAGTACAAAGTACCAAGAAGGACCCGCTCGCTTTAAGTTACATCCAAAATAAAAATCACAAGTACTTAGGACGCCATGTAAAACTCGCCCCGATAAATTACATCAAGAATGAAGTTGCAGAGTACTATAGCGCCAAAAAGGGCTCGCCCAAGTTACAGAGTGCTATATCACCAAAAAGAGCTTGCACATACCATACACCCATGAACTCGCCGAAGAACATGCAAATGCAGATATCACCCATCTTCCAAAATCGAAAGAATGTTATAATTAATCACTTCGCTTTGACCCAAGACTTGTTCTTGGGGGGCTGTGGACCGTCATATCGACTATATAAATCACTTCGCCTTGTGCCAAGACTCGTGCTTGTGGAGCTATGAACCGTCATATCGACTATATAAATCACTCCGCATTGTCCCAAGACTCGTGTTTGTGGGGCTTTGGACCGTCATTATATTCCCAAGACTCTGGAACACCCGGGTGTGCCCTTCAAAGGCGTCACCTCAACATTTATACTTATTCATCACTTCGCCTTGTCCCAAGGCTCGCGTTTGGGGGGTTGTGGACCATCAATCTATCCTTAAAGGCCCATATGCCCTCCATAAGGGCTCAGGAGCCCACTCGAAGGGCTCTTACAGCCCCAGGCGTGTCCCCCTATGGGCGTCGTCTTGACAAGCTTCTAGAAACATCTAGAATGATCTCGAGTGATTTGGGGCCCAAGCTGCTTGGGGCTTAAGTCACCGAATTACAAGCCCATAAAGGGCTAGAAATACCTCTCTTGAGAACATTCTCAACGCATGATCAATATAGACTAAACCCTAGATTATATTATTGTACTTTTGCAAGTACACGTGCATAATATAAAGATATTAAAACCATAGAATAATATTGTAAATAACATTCGTTGCACATTATTTATTCATGACTGGAAATTTTATATAAAGTAGCGAAAAGACGGGTACTCACGTGCCCGTCTTTTCGCTCATTTTATTGCGCTAACGTTTGAAAATTATGAACGCTATTTTTTTTATTAAATTTTAATTTTGATTAAAAGTAAAAATATAATTTTTTTTTCTTTCAAATTATAATAGATAAAACTAACCATGATTAAAAGTAAAAATATAAATGTTTTTTTCTTTCAAATTATAATAGATAAAACTAACCATGATTATATATTTCAATGAAACCAACAATATAACAAAAAATATAATCAAAATTCTAATTTTTTTAATGACACCAACAACAATCTTTATTCCTTATAGAATTTTTTTTGTTTAAGGATATAATTGGGATAATGAAAAAGTAAATATAGATACACTCATTTAGTTTGTTACACTTTTTAAATGATAAAGGAAAAAATTAAACATTTGTGTTTGTTACACTTTTATTTTAATATTTATATTTATTCTTATCTATTTGTTACGTGTGTTATTTGTATTGAAAATTGAGGGCATTTTTAAAAAGAAAAAACCATCCCAAAAGAGTTGAAAGGGGTTGTTTTCTTTATATATAGTATAGATTTATCCCAACAAATAATTTCAAAAAATAATTAAATTTAACCCAATCTAGGACGGAATGTAAGTATTTTGTCGCAAACATCAGGACAAAATTTGAGATTTTATGGCGCAATGTTGGGACAAAATTAAATAATTGGGATAAAACAATTAATTACAATTCGTCCTAGATTCCATCCCAAACGTACGACAAATTATATAATTTCGTCCCCAAAATATTGCGACAGCAAAAATTGTGACGAATGTATTTTTTCCAAAATTCCGTAAATTTACACTACTGTGCGATGGAAATTTCCGTCCAAAATAATTTTTTTCTTGTAGTAAAAAAAATGACTAAATTGTTACCTAAAATTAAGTTAAGAGGTCAAATAAATAATTTTGCCAAAACTATTTAGAGACATTTTAATTGCATCTTTTGTGTGGTGCAAATTGTCTCTTTTTAAATATTATTGTAGACGACAAAATTGTCCATTTTTTTTATAGTGATTCAAGTAAAGACTAAGTTGTTTTAATTTTTTTTTTCTTACGAACTAAAACTGATTTTATTTTTTTAAGAATTAAGTTGAGTATCACAACCAAAGTTAGCCTCAGTCATTATATATTGAACAGAAGCAAAAGCCTCCATAACGGTCGGACGATAATAAAAAGTCATAGCAAAACCCGTCGCTACTTGGACTAAAAAATGACCAACAAAATTTCATTTCTTTCGGGAATGAAAGTATTCCAACATAACTTATTTGATAAATTGAGATTTTTTTTCAGAATTTTTGTGTGCTTGTCAGTGTAAAAAGTTTACAACGTCAACCAATCACAAACTATCTTTTGACCTTTCTTATTGTGGTGAAACATATACAAATAAAGCTTCAAAGTTGTTTTTGCTACAAATGAATACATAATACACCCACGTACTAAACCTTTTTTATTTTCATATTCTAAACAATCAGAATGTTAGGATAACAATCAAGATGGCCAAAAATATAAACATGTTAAGGCCATAAATATAAATATGATGAACATGATGACATATTATAATAACGATTATGACATAAGGATTTATAAATAAAGAGGCAAGGCCTCTAGATTGTATCTCTGTATGAAAGGGAGTATAATGTGTCATGATACATCCACGTAAATTGTAATTAAAGACACCAGCATCATTTGAATATGTACATGTGATAAAAGAGTAGCAATGTAGCCCTAAAGGATGATAAAAGTACAAAGGCAGAGAAGAAAATGGGCAAACATAAGGATGGAAAATTTAGATGGAAAATAAAGTACTGGAGAAACTCTTTAAATTAATACTCGGTAAATTAATAAACTCTTTAAAATAATAAATTTGTTCGGTCCCGACTTGGGCCAATGTAAAAAATTGACAAACTCGATAAAATAATAAGATAATAATTTTTCGGGAGATCCCTTTATAATTTTCGGTCCCAAGAAAATCATAAATTAATAATTCATAGAAACTGGAAAAAAATATATTACACTCTATTGAAATATGATTAAATAGTTGTCTGTTTTCCTTTAAAGTTCAAGTCTGTTTGAAGCTCATCTCTAACTTTTCTTATTGCATCCAATAGCTCAGGTGTTGTATTTTTGTATTGTATTTTTCCAATTTTTATTGGTTACTAATTTACGTTGAGTCTCAAGGTTCGCTGCAACGTAATTATAAGAAGCATAGACTAATTTTCCTTTTTGTTTGGTATGTATTGTATAATTACTTAAAAACTCTTTAAATTAATAATTATTAATTTATCGATAAATTAATAACTCTCTAAATTAATAAATTTCTCCGGTCCTGACATTATTAATTTATAGAGTTTCTACTGTATATGTGTTTATTCCACTCTCAAAGATCTTTTAAGAATGCTTCCATAACATTATCAAAGAACCTAGATGTAATTGTTACTTCTAATGTTCTCATACAGACACAAGTACACAAACAATATGAAATTATATCATTACTTCATATCATGTTTATTCCTTTATGTTCATTCAGTTTCGTTCATCGAATGTTAAAATGTCCATAGGGAGATTCCATAAACACATGTATGTATGCATGTATGATGTATATATGTATGCCTACACACACAAGTGTACCTATTGTAACAAGTGCATAAAAATGTATGCATGTATGATGTCCATAGGGAGTTTCAATCCTTTGTCTTACTGGGACTCATTCCGACAACTTTTTTGTCCCTATGATTTGATTGAGTTTGTAAATTTCTATGGGATTCTCAATATGGTCTTTGAATTAGGGGTGTGCATAACAACCAGTTTTAGGCCCAAACCCATAACCATATCCAGCCCACCTTAAAATATCTGGATTTTTTGTAAATGGGTTACCAACCAACCCATTTTAAACGGGTTGGATATCCAA
>Ga0228710_1002992_pt1 | contig 26901 bp, 11 predicted proteins | sample MedpolnodulmetaG_FD_177995 | JGI IMG/M metagenome (GOLD analysis project Ga0228710, IMG submission 177995) | Root nodule microbial communities from Medicago polymorpha collected in Santa Monica, California, United States - pink nodules | ecosystem: Host-associated > Plants > Roots > Nodule... | reverse complement strand
AAAAAAAAATTTTTTTTTTTTTACAAAAGAAAAGATATTTAGTCATATCAATTGATTTTATTCAATTTTATTCTCTTTTATTTTTTTTTATAATCTTGTATGTGTGCCCAACTATATTTATTTAGGCTTGTGCCTAAGTAAGTATACCTCCTTGTTTTCTACTTATAGTTGCTACTTCTATCTTTGTTTGTGATAAGACTTGTGTTAGTTTAGTTAGTATTATTGCAACTGACATGTTTGAGTTGGATACATCCTTTTAAAAAAATGCTTGAGTTGTATACATAGCAAAGTACTATTAACTTTTAATCATATCTGAGTTATTAATGACACAATTTTATATTATTTCAAAATTTGTAACTGTAATTTGAAAATTGATACTTAATCATATTTTAAAAAAAGTTTATACTCTATAAAAATCGTTAAGTAAAATGCTAACATATGCCCCTAAATTACTGGTTAAAGAAATCTATACCAATATATAGAGGGAGTACACTCTTTTTTTTTGCTGAAATTTTTCTTTCATTTTTACCTTTCATTTAAACCATTTTATCATTTTTATAAAATCATTTAAATTTTCAACTAAAAAAAATTAGTTAAATCACGTTAAAATTGGAACAGTTCATAACAATAGGATTAATAACCCACAATAATAGAACAATATTAGACATGATTAAAAAAAACTGTATTTTGATCTTATAAAAAATATTATATTTTCTATTAGTATTACTCTTCACTTGACTACTTTTTACCATTTTATGGTTCATTGCCGATAAAAGCGGAAAGACGAACACGTTAATATCCGTCTTGACGCTAGTCAATATGGTAAAAATATCTAAAAACTTGTGTAGTAAAACTTTTAAAAGTGTAAAAATAATGCTTTTCTTAATACAATTTTACTTTTTTTGTTGCTTTATCTAGTGACACAAAAACTATTACCACCAAAGTGCACCATAGAGTTTTTTTTCTGAGGCAATTACCACCAAAGTATAACGTAAGTGATCGATCCTATAGTACTTGATATTTTTGTTTAAACATATGCGCCTCTTATGCTTTCTTTGAGAGTTTAAAGGGAAATTATGGGGTAATCTGGGAAGGGGGAAAGAAGAGGGGAAAAGAGAATAGTTTGCAACATTTTCAATAAATTACCCAAGAACCTTTGTGCATTAACTTCCTTCCACTCTCAACTTACTTTCATGAGATTTCCACTACAAACATCCAACCATTAGTTTAACACCTCAACTCGATTCTATTCTACACATTCCACTAAAACATTCAACCACCGCCTTCTCATTAACTTCATGAAACGTTTATAGATAAATAATCAAAGTAGTATACCAACATGATATATGAAAGATAAAGTTCAGCCTCTTGTGAACAGTGTCAGCAAAATCAATAGGCTGTATGACGAACTTATTAAACTCCAAAGAAAAATGCTTGCAAATGCCCTAAAAGTACATGTTAAAAAAAACCAAAGAAAATGGTGTATTCGATTGTTTAAAAGTTTTAAAATTATTTTATTTTTTAACATTCGAGGCAATGACGTTTAAGTATGTTATAAAAATAACTATGTAACTGAATGGGGGGAAAAAAGGAAAACATAGAGTGGTTACACATTTTGCATCAATATATATAGAAGAATTAATTATCACATAATAATCCATCTCACTTGACGCTATTTCCAAAAGGTGTAGGACAAAATTGTGCCAAAAACTTTCAGCTTTTCACTCACAGCTACGGTTACTACCTGCAACTATAACTTGATATCATTAGTTAACTTACACGCAATCCACAGAGATCCTACCTTCTCTCCCCCACCCTACAACAAAAAGTAAATAAGGTACAAAGCCAAAGGACGGAATCTCCTCAATTTACTGAGTAGGCACAAAGCCAGACATGCAGCACATTCCATCACAGGTATCGTAAGTGGTAGAAAAGTTGTCCAGTAGATCGGTAATCAACACTCCTTTTTCATCCATAGTTGCAACAAGCTGACACTGGGACAAATCTAATTGTGTAAGAACTATACAGATCATCTTTTTTCTGTTTGGGGGTTGGAGGGGGTGGGAAGGAAATTTCCTCAACAACTGAAGAATGAATTCCCTTCGCACAAATTGCTATATGTTACCCGACAATAATGGGCAATTATTTTCATCTAAAACAGGCTAAGATCTTCTTACAGATTGCTGGTCGACTTGAGGTTCTTCTAGCAATACCAAAACCTGCTTATTGGATGGATACAATAAATGAATCTGATATTCTCAAAATGAACCAACTGAGTTGGGCAATGCTCTGTGCCAAACACCACTCTCTGCTTTCTTCCAAATCAAATCCAGTTACACTAAAAGTATTCGTCATCATTTTCCCCCCGATAATCTGTTCCTATTAAAATCAAGAACTGTATCACAAAATTTATAACACTGTATATCCTGAGGTATGTACGCCAAAACTTGTTGGACACCAGTGAAACTTGCAGCTTATAAACCACTTATGTGTAATGCAACACATCAGCCTAAACAGGGCCACACCAGAAACCAATTTGATGCCAAAATGAGTTCCACCCGAAATCTAGTTTACAGCTTCAAAGAAGAGCACCTGAGGTTGTAGATGCCCTCTCTCACAGACAGTAAGAACATCGCCCCATCCACCAATTATCTGGTCATTCAAAGGGGGAAATTAACACAGCAAGAATGACAACATATATTCATCTATTTAGATTTAACTCACCTTAACAGTCTTGTCATCGTACATAATCCATTGACCGTGGTCATGGCTATAAGCAAAGCAATGATAATGCTGGCCATAGTAGCATACCTACAAGTTTAAATGGCACAAATTAGCACAAACTAGCCCACTATGTTACCAAAATCCATTGGACCTCTGCAAATTCCACAGTAAATGTTTACATTGCAGTCTTTTTCTGTAATGAAATCAAATTCGTCTCAAACAGCAGAAAGAAAAAGCAATCAATAATAAATAGAAAATTCCTAGCATATCATTCAAATACATACCACTGAAACCAAGTTATGGGTGCTTTTAGGATTTAAACCACGATAGAGGACACTGATATCTAACTTGGTGCTCAGGGCTGCCAGAGTTGCAGTTATGTCATTAGCACTCTCGCAAGTATTTTGCCAACCTAGAACTGTGAATACGAAACATGTAAGAGAAAGAGCAAAAAAAACATACTGAAAAAAATTTGACCTCCACACACAACAACTGAGGTACCTGTCATAAAAACATGGGGTGGAGTTGAAAGGAAGTGATGGATGTGGTTGAGCTTGCCACAGCCGCCGACTTCTTGATCACAAGTTAGCCGATGGTTCCTCTCCACAAGATTCAAAAGCTTGTCAAGGGAGCTTTCGGGAAACATAGCCTGAAAGGAGATGAAGGGATCTAGCTAAGGTGCATAACATGCATAATTGTTTGTTCATGCCCCTCGGAGCATAAAATTAGAAACATTATAAATTACAAGCAAAAAGACGGGCACTTACGTGCCCGTCTTTCTGCTCTTATTGTTGCGCTAACGCGTGTAGATTATCAACGATATTTTATAGAAATTTGCTTGTAAATTACAAAGGATATTATATATATATATTACTTTCAAATGTAACAAACTCAACAAATCATATTTAACTTTTTCAATGACAACAATAATATAACAAATATAATAAAAAAATTATCTTTTTTAATAACCCAAAAATATAGCATTATTATAAGAAAATTTGTTTAGGGGTATAATTGGAATAACAAAAAATTCAGCCAAAAAACCTCCCAAAAGGGGTTATTTTCTTTATAGTATAGATTAAATGTTAAGAAAATCCTAAAGATACCTTCATTGTCCTGAGGGCATTGGCATTTATATTTTGAAAGAAGGAAGTATACTTCAAATGTCTGGACTCCAGATTACAATGGTAGCAGTTCATTTGTTCAAAAATGTTCATTCCAAAAAGTGAATGTGCTATACAACTACTAGCTGCACAATCCCAAGACCCCATGCATTTGCTTTCCACTGATTCTGAATCAGAAACACTTGAACCACGAGTAAATGATCTATGAAGGCAATCAAATATCACAGCCAGTACCTCCGAAGCATCATTCATCTGAGCCTGCCAAATGCCAATAATACATTAATTACATTATCAAAAGATGAACTACCTTGTATTCATTTTCTTTCAATGAAGTTACCTCTTGGAAGAAGTTACTATGTGGATATAGATTGCTTAGAGCTATCCGCAGGGAAGTAGGTGCAACTGCTTCTCTCCTTGAATCCTTTGAAGCAAGGTCTAGAGCAGTAAATATGTCATACAACGCACAGACAACACAGGGATTACCCACATGATCATGCTCTGATCTTGATCTGCCAAGAAATTCCACCCGAAAGCGTCTTAAATGCCACAATGACTGAGGTCATACAGAGACATGAAATCATTTTTAGAATAATACATTAGTGACATATAAGTACTGCAATTATTATAATAAAATATTGGAAATTTGACTTTTGAAATACCTACCTGAATAATAACATTGAGAAAACAATTATATTCACCTACTTCATTCCTCAGTCCCGTACCAAGCAAACTAGCTCCATTCACATCCTGCGCTGAGTCTTCCACAGGTGCAAGACCTGAACAGTCTACTTGTGAGGAAGATCTTTGAGACATTCTCAAACTCGAAACCAAAGGCAAACTTCCACGTGCTTGATATGTGTCTGATAAGAAGAATCAGTTACAAGGTTAGACAGTCACAAGATGAAGCCAGAGCTCCTTTCTTAAGGTGCATGATTTATTATAGCTAATTTAACGGAAACAGAAAATATTACGAGACTATCAAGATTTAGTTTGTCAAGTTTTACTGGTAAATTGTAATGAAAGTAGAAACTATGGATGTATCTACAAAAATTAAAAAATGATTATGGCTACAATTATTATTAGTAGCTACAAATGGATAGTAAATAAATATACAGCCATACAGGTAAATGCACTAGAAAGAAAAGAATAAGTACTTTGATGCCAGATAAAGCATTGTTGATGTATATAATGGAAAATGCACCCTTGCAAAGTTAAGTGCAACAATAAACATGGGCTATGAGTCACCATCTATGAGATAGCTAGTCATAAGTGTTGTCAACAAGCAGATAATTTGAAAATCTAATTATCAAATCAAGATTCAAGAAGGAATTTGGCCATGATATTGAAGTATTGAACTGAAACACAAAGAAAGCTTACTGCATGGCACAGACATTGTCAAGAACCTCCTACTCAGACAGCTTAAACTCAGAGGTAGATGCTTAAGAATGATTTTATATGTCATGACACACCTCACATAGAACCTTTGGACTTTTGTGCTAAAATTTAATTAAAATGAAAAGTGGGGGATGGGGGAAGCAAGCGATTGAACTACTAATTACTGCATCACATATTACAGCCTCTAATATCTCCTACAAAGAAACTGAAATTTTATTGACACTGTATGATATAAAAAAATTGCTGTGAAGAGGGGGCTAACTGAACATGATGGGCCACATATTGTAAGATGAGATAATTGGCGAAAAAGGACAAGATCTACACAGGCTGCACAAAAAGTACCAAAAGAAATGGTCATTGGGGGAGCGGGGACAAGAGAGGAAGGGAAATGTACCATCATGGACAGTTGTCATGTGTTAAGTGGAGAAGGGCGGCTACCACCGGTGTTTAATCGCAGCTTCGGACGAGATGTTTTGAGAAGGAAAAAAATGCATTGGCATCTATTTTTTATCTATCTCAAACAAACAGGCTAATAGAAGAGGACTAATAGGCAGAGGAAAGGGGGAGAAAAACTACAGAGTAAAGGAAGGGGCAGGTTAGAGTATTCAATCGCAGCAGAATCTTTATTGTTACTTTCTGGTCATACTTTTTTCTGCATTTTCGATTAAACATAGGGCCAACTCTAATTGTATGGAGCTTAATCTCCTTATTCCGAATATAATCTCAATCTTCTACCAATTATCCATCAAATCATAAAAAAAACTTTGCAGTCAACAAAGCCCTCCCTTTAAAATAGGGGTCATACTTATTACATTAAGCTAGGGCCGATAGTTATATTATTTACTGATCTATAATCTACGATGTTCATTAATTCCATAGCTTTAAATTTAGCCAGGAAAGCAACCGACCAAGGGTACAGAATATGATAAAGGAAAAACGAAAACTTTCAGAGAAATTGGCATTCAAACGGTTTCATTTCCTTTCTTGAGTCATTTACAGTAGGTGGATTTTGTCTCAAGGAAAAGATATATGTTATTAAGCATAAAAAAACACATCTCAGTAGTATAAGATGACAACAACTATTCTACATATGTACGCAAGTACTGAAAGATTTATACCTAGGCTTTGACGTACAGCCATTTTAAGATCAGCTTGGAATCTTTCCTCCTCCTCATCTTCCACTTGCAATTCTTTCATCACCTTTGTTCCATTGTTTTCCAACACTGAAGGTACATTAAAGCAACAGTGCATTAACTTTCATATTTTGGAAAATACCTTCACAAAATGGCATTTGTATATAGTATTTTAAAGTTAAATATTACAATGACTTCATCAAGGCTCAAAAACTGAAATAGGATTTCTGCATCAACAAGTTTAAACTTAAATATTGACATAATTCTTGCAGGAAAGAAGCACAAAATGATGCAATGAAACTTCAAAGAGTACAAAGCAGATTTTGAATCTAATTGAACAGAACAAAAGTAGAGATTGATCAAAAACTTCTTTATTAAGAGAAGGATCCCACTGAAGAAAAACCGCAATCTAAACAAGTGTTGCCAGAGAAAGTATAACTAAAATCAAGATACTAAAAAGATGGAATACTAGGGCAATCAAAAATCGAAATTTGTAGCAACATTTATCAGTTAATCTACCATACAAAACATCACACAATCATAATCCAAACCTAGGTATAAGCGAACCCATGAGAAGATAACCAGGGTACAAAATGGCCAAGATGCCAAAAAAGATAGAGCGTAAATGGAAGAAACTGTATTGCATAGAAGAGCCTAATTCAACATTAATTATAGATATACATTCATACACATATACATCTGATGGTGCATACCAATTAAATTCAATTGAGTCGAACATTATCTTTGTCTTTGTAATGAAATATTAATCAAATACATCTGGTAAAAACCTAATTAGTTGAGAATAAATATATGTCCCAGCATTACATGGAAATAATTTTTCGGCAAGATTAAAACTTACAATGTTTGGCATCTTGATTGACAGTATTTGAATCCTCAATATTCTCATTTTGTTCCAACTTTCCATCAACCATTTTAGATGAATTCTTATTCCGTTTATGTTTTTTTCCTGCACGCCGATCAGGCAAAGGCAGACCATTCTCTGGAACGATTCCATTGGGCATGTCTGTGGGAAATGTTTATAAAAAAAAAAATGAGGAACCGCAGGCTAAAAATTAAAAACTGCATTTTGAGACACCGCCGACCTTGTTTAATTTTTGACTGGTGCAAATTATTAATTTTTTGGGAAGCGGGATCGGCTGAAGATTTAGTCGGCATCATGGAACCATTCACTGTGGTATTAAGCAAAGCCTCTAGATTGCTTGGGCACCCATTCTCCTTTGCCAACTGTTCCTGGAAGAAAAAAAAACATGTGCAAGTTCAGCGGGTGTATTTCCAGCAAGACCTGATTCTTGGCTTTAAGTATTTTCTAATAATTCGTATGTTTGACTATACGTCCATTAACTGTACGATAGTAACTTGAAGATTAGTAACCAGAAATTATGTCTGTATTCATACCTGCATAGGTAGTCTTATATTTTCTTGCACATCCAAGCCATCAGCAACAGGCTTCAATTGACAATCTTGAAGTTTGTCAGTGATTTCCTCTAAACATGTACCAGATAATTTCTTCTGTTGTTCAGCGAGGTGCTTCTGTTTGGCCTCATTTTCAATCCTTCGTTGAAGTTCCAAGGTTTCTTCAAGCTTTTTTTCCTCCTCTTCAAGCTCAATTTTACGTCTAAATTCCTCTTCATGGTGTTCCAAATCATCATCATTCATAGAAACAACTTCATGATCTTGAAATTCACTGTCAAGTGATACTAGATCAGAACTGCAGTAAAAACATTTTTAAGAAAAGTTACATCGTTTCTAGAAGATTACATAAAACATGAAAACTGAGAAAAACAAAGCGAACATATACTGACTCAAGAGTTGTAGACAGAAGCGAGGGGTGCATAGAACCACTTGTGGCCTGCAAGAGAGATACATTTTAATCAGTTATCACATACATTGGTCAAATATATGAACAAATTCAACATGCATGATGAACACCTTCAAATCTCTTGTTTTTCTGTGATCTTTATTCTTCTTCCTATCCTTTGTCTTCTCCACATGTCTCGTGTTCTCATTTCCCCCTTTGCCAATCTTCTTGGAATCAAGAGCAAGTTCAGCCAAGAATGCTTCCCCTGCAGCATCAGATTTCTCCCTTGCATCTTTCTCAGCCAAATCTTCCAAAAGTGTCTGAAAGATCAAAACAAACAAACATATAGTAAGTGAAAGAAGAAATTATGGTACATGTTTGGGCAGTTTGTGTACAAACCTTTAAGTACAGCTTCACTAGAGGCACTAGTATTGCTCGATAATCATAGGTAGAAACATGCCCAAGCTTGAGTTCCAATAGCTGCACCTCTGAAACACATTTAATTATTTCAGCGTCAACTTTGCTAATCTGCAAAGTAAACACATTGGGTTAGAACATCAAGGCATAAGTCCATCCTTGCAATTAACTTAGTAGACACAGGACAAGAACCAACAGACTGACCTCTATAGATGAGTGCTCTTTCAGTTTCTGAATAGCAATTTCTATACAGCCATCCATTTGATGCAAGCAGTCCTTCATTCTCCATTCATCATCTTCGCCAGATTCCAAGTCACATAACTGAGAAGCCACACCAGTATAAGCTTCATCGTAGCAATATTGATTATTAAGACTAGTTGTTTCTGCTTCTTGCAAAACATTTGTTATACAATCAAACTCAACCCTATTGCCGGGATACATCATTTCATTCTCCCTCTCTGCAAGCTCATCTCTCCGCCTTTTTAAGACTGACTCATAGCTTCGCTGCACAAATTCACTCACGTTTTCCCTCTTCTTACCTTCTTCAAGACAAAGATCCTCTATTGTCTGTAGTGCTTCCTCAATACTCAAACGTTCACACTTTTTCTGACACAGGTTATGTAATTGGTAAAACTCCTTGTCAAGTGCCCTGACCATTTCTTGTCCTTGACACATTTTATCTTCTTTGGTCCGACTCCATGACGCAAAATGATCCCCAATAGGTCGACTTGCATATAGCCAGGACAGCAAAGCACCACTACTGTCTGAAATTCCATCAGGAGAACTTGGAGTGACCATGTCCTCGAAGACAGCCTCCTGCGTTATACCAGAAGTGACTTGTGTTCGCAGTAGACACTCATCCAGGAGGAGGCATGATGCATCTCCACTGAGAACAATTTTTTCTTTGGCTTCAGCACCTTGACTGATATCATGCAAATCATTCTTGGGACTACTACTTTTATCAGCATATCTACCCAACCCACAAGCATGAGACAATTCCTGCAGAAATTGAAGAATTTTCTTGAGCTGCGAAGCTCCCAGAAAGCATATACACATTGGCGTTTGGTCTATATCATGTTTTAGAAGTTCAGAACCAGCAGCAAGACCCTGGATCTCACTTATACTAAATTGTATGACCTTGTGAAGATGACCAGCAGCAAGACATTTGTATCTAATAAGTATCTCAAATGCCCCATGGATTTTCTCCAGAAGTTGTGCACGCTCCTCGTCATCAGATACAGGCCAACAATCAGATACAGGATTTGCCATAAATTGTTGATCTTCAATGCCTTCTCTGACATCACTTTCATCAATTTTATAATACTTACTGCTTTCGGTCGTACAATTAACAGAACTGTACCCTAAACTTTCCTGTTCATGGTAAGAACTGTTTGAATCTTTAAAACAATCATTGTAGTCCTGAGTAAGATAGTCCTCCGGACGTGATGAACCTCTGAATTTTGCTTTATAATCAAGCATTTTAACTGCAGCTGAGACATCCAAAGGCTTCCAGGAACAATTAAGAATCATCTCAATCCATTCATTGTCAACATGTTGAGGCAAAATTCTCTGCATTTTTGGCGGGAGAGTCTGAAGGTGAACCTGCATAACATGCTGCCTATGAAATTCCTGATTGGAAAATCTCTCAGAACAAATGCAGCAACTCCAAAATCTCCATGTTTTATTGGCTTCAGCATAAGACAAAGCTTCTGATAAAACATCTTTTAGCAAAGTATCCTTTGTAGAGTTGAAGTGGGACACAATATCACTTATTTTAATCTTAAGCAAGTCCTTTTTCACATCCATACCCACCGAATCCCAATAACTTAACACCCACTTTCTCCTTTCAGCTGTGGATCCATTCTTTCTCAAATGCCTTCGCCTCTCGCCTGTCCTCTGACTAGACCCTGAATTCAAATCCAATGCTCTGTCTTCCCTATCTCCTTCATTCGGAGACTGAGGAGACTCCGACTTCTGCTGCAAAAGCCTCGCAGCAGCCACCCTTACCTCAATCTCTTTTCTTCTTTCCTCGGGTGTCTTAGTCACCTTCTTAATCTCATTCGGCCTTCTAGTCTGAACCAACCTAACCTCCATAGGATCCTCTGTAGCCCTCCTTATCGGAATCAACCGAAACCTCTCCTCCCCATTACTCAAATTCTTCATCCAAGACGACAACGAAGCTATATTCGACTTCTGAATCAACTGCCTCAACTCACCCTGCACATGTAATATCCTATCCTCCATACTAGACACTTTCTGCTCACTCTCATCCTGCAACGTCTCCTTAGCCGGATCAGTCGGGTATTCAATCGCAAGCCCTCTCTCACACTCATGCACCACATCCTCATAGTCCTTCGCCTCAGTAGCGGCTTCCAACATCACACTAGCATGAAAATGTGCATACTCAACCGAATTGGGCGAAAGCTCAACAGCTCTTCTAGCCAAATCAACAGCATGCTTCAAATGCCGTTGCTTCGCATTACAATCAGTAATAACAGAAGCAACTTTAAAACAAATAAAACCATAAATTCGATGAACAAAAGGCGAATAAAACGAACCTTCTTCTTTCAAACACAACTCCTTCATGAGCTTCATTGCTCGATTATGATTCCCACGACGAAACGTGGTTAAGGCACGCTCACATTCTACCTTAATTGCAGAGAAATGAGAAGCCTCGGATTGAGGAGAACCATTATTGGCGAATTCGATCTTGTTAGGGTTAGGATCGAATAAAATGATTGAATTATCGGCATCGGGTGAAGTAGAGCCGTTGATGGTGGTGGCGGTGGCGGCTCCGCCGATGGGAGATTGATTCACCGGAGAAGCCGCCGGAGATAGTTTGGAACGAGGAGGAGCAGAGTTTCGCTTTTTGTGTCCCATGAAATTGAATTGAGGTCATGCAAATCCGATTCACGTGCATCAATGAAAAAGGTTAGAGAGAGAAAGAAAACTAACCTAGAGAGAGAAAGTGGTTGTTGCCGGAGACGGTTACGGTGAAGGATCGGAGAGAGAAAGGAGAAACCTAGAGAGAGAAAGAGAAAGAGAGAGAGTGAAGAAGGGAGCACCTACCCACAGGCACTGCAGATGGGTGAGGTTTCAGTTTCATATGAAAGAGAAAGAGAGATCAATCGAATGAAATGTAATTTTATTTAAGTGAATCAATTAATCAAATCTAAAAATTGATTAACCCCAATTATTTTGCAACTTTTTTTATTCATTAAACAAAGGGACAAACACAATTCTCAATTAGATATATATGTTTTGCCTAATAATTTTGGTATCGTTTACGACTTATTTAAAATAATTAATTTTTGAGTTCATGTAAAATACTTTATACAAATTAATAAGTTTTTATATATTATTTATAAGTTTGTTGAGGTAGTTATCGGAAAAACAATTTATGAAAATACAACGAATTAACATAAAAAAATATTGAGAAAAATTAACATAAAAACTTATTTATTTGTATAATCTAGTTTTCGTAAGCTCAAAAATAAGTGAATCCAAACGGTATTTAGTCTTGACAACACATGCTTATGTTTATTATTTTGGTTTATGTAGGCAAACAAATTGAGATTTTTTTTAATGAAAAAATTGAGAAATTTAGGTTGTCTAATCCATGATTTTATTTTTTAATGTGTGCATTTATATTCTAACAGGAATCTTTTGTTGTTGTCATTGTACAATAACAATAAAGAATGTAGTCTCGTAAGTACGAATCTATACAATTGTAAGCGTGTTGATATGTAAAAGTTTGGGTTTGAATTTGTGATTACTCTCCACTTTAATGAATGAGTCTACTTACTAGACTATCTCACAAAAATAAATTAAGGGTGTAACCACACAGGGTGAATGTAATGAATTCATCTTCGTGTTTTTTTCAAAAATCTAATAAATGATATTTGAATTTTTTTTTCCTTTTTTTTAAGAAATTTGAGTTTTTTCATAGAAAACGCAAATTCTTATCATTATCGATCACCACTTCAACGATCATTGATCACTTCACAAAAAAAAAAAAAATCATTGATCACTATTGTGACCATCCACTACGCCCTCGCATTTCTAATCACCACTGGTCACTGCTACGACTGTCATCAATCACCACTTTGACCACCACACAACCGCTCTAACACACTACTAATCACTTACAAAATCACTTTCAATCGCCTTTTCTACCAATTACCACCTTCGTTAAAATTGATGTGTTTTTCAATCAATTGTTTTTTAACAAAGTTGACTCGATTTTTTGTTGTTAAGAAGTTAAAGTAACTCACCCAAATTAACAGTAGGAAGAATCAAACATGAAACCTCAAGGAGGAACAACCTCCTAAATCTCAAGCCAACACCACCAAATCAACTCAAATGATTATTTTGACTCAACTGTGATTTCATGTCAATATTTTATTATTTTTATGTTTATGTATTTTTTTTATATTAGATGGTTTCATAGTGAGGTGGGGTAAAGTGAGTAATTCAAACAAAAAAGAAAAATTGAAAATCAACTCATAAGAAAAAATTGATTTTGTTTAAAAAAATATAAAAAAAAAAATTTTGAAAGAAGAAAATTATTATTATTATTGATGGGGTGTGAAACCAAGCTCGATGATATAAATAATTTCTTTTTGGTTTTGCAAAAAATCAAAAAAGGATACATACACAGAAAATCGATAGGGGGGTACGAAACCAAGTCTGACGATATAAAAAGATTCATATTGGTTTTTGTCTAGATTCCATGACAACTTTAGAATAAGATCTGTGGATATACCCCTATTTGTGGAACATTTCTTTTTATCTCCCCAAAATCTTAAAAGACCTCCTAAAATACCAAATTCATCCCTAAAATAACGTCCAATAGTTATCCAACAAAGGATTATAGTGATAATTATCGAACGCCTTATTCTGGAGGGTATGTATCGGAAAGATCATTATATAAGACAAAACATAAGTTTGGTACTTTTATTTTCTCTTTTGCACTTCACTTGAATTTTCTTCTAAAACATGGGATTTTTGGACGATTTTGGGTTTTTCCATCACAATCATTCCAACAAATAGTGTTAATCTTTACTTAATTGCGATAAATTAGCAAGTAAATTGCATTCAAAGTCTGAATAATTTTAATTGATTTTTCATTAGTATTTGCATAATTAAGCTTCCAGTAGTTATGTCTCGTACCATCCGAGAGTTATCTATCGGAAGTTTTTTTTTTTTTACATTTGGTTATTGTTTTAATGCCTTTGTTATTTTAATGCATTTGTTTACACGTATATTCTTGAGCACACCTTTTTTTATTTTAGTTAAAGTATATATCATAGCACACCTTGCTTTATAATGCATTTTTTTACACGTTTATTATTTCCATGCATTTCTTTACATATTTGTTTAGTATCATCGAATAGTTGCAACCAACTAGATAGAGCAGGAAAACTCTGATGCACTTGTCCTTAAGCATTCTCTCGCTTCTTCCTCCTTGGAAGATTATTCGCATACGAGTTTGCTTTGGTCACATAGTCCGTATAAATACTCAGAAGTCATTAAGGATGACAATTAGACCTAAGCTCAATGGGCACCTACGAAAATACCCACGATGGACGAGTATATAACCGCATTGATGGATATGACACAGGCTCGGGTAATTACCCGCAAATTTGAAAGGGTATGGACGCGGGTACGAATACTCTAATGCTCACCACGCCTCATGTCGGCACATTATATAGAGTATACCAACAATGTTATTTAATATTAAAGTTAGTTAATTAATCTTAATTCTTTGATATTTATTGTAATATGCATTTTTATTTTATTTTTATATATTTTAGATACTTCTTATTTGGTTAAAGACTTATTTTAGATGCACTTGATTACATTCCAAACCACCTCATATCATCAAGGAAGCCAATGAGATTTAGCATCAATCTTAACTCGTAAATTCATGCTAGTATAAAGGTCTTGCTGCCAATAAATTTGTGTTCTTAGTTGGATAAACTTATTAGAATGTATGCATAGACGAGTCACTATGATAAGTTATACGATGTTGGGTGAATCCGAGGTAATGAGCATAAAAGGTTTAAAATATGAGGTATGACACTGTTATGTAAAATACGAGCTTTGCTAAAAGGTTTAGAATCAAGCTTCTTAGTCAACCTCTAGTTATATAAAGGAGAATCAAGCTTCTTAATCAAGCTCTAGTTATATAAAGGAATCTATGTCATTGAAACAATTAGTTTTACGATTCATCAACATATGGTAAAAGAGAGGTATTATTCAAGTAAATTCCCCTATGGGAAAAAAAAATTCTACTAGTAAACTACCACATTCAAAAACAAATAAAATAAATAAAAGATATTTTTACCCCTCCATTTTAAATCTTTGATGCAATATGTTGGTCAAAACTCGACAACAAAGACATGTTAGAAGGTCCTTCGTCATAGCCCTCCCGAACAACTCCTACGAAAGGAGGCTATGAAAACCAGATGACGATTGTGATGATGACATCTCGATATTAACCTGAGACTGTGAACTAGAGCCTTTCGGTCCTTCGCTTCAACCACGACCACATGTCCTTCATTTAGTGTTTGTCATTCGCTTTATGTGGATAGAAGTATGCAATGACTCCTTACTATGTTGCGTCCTACCAACATCTTCATTATCCATATATACAACAAAGAAAAATAGGATCGCATTCATTATCCATATCATTCATACATTTTGTCGAACGGTTGGAGCACATTCAGACAAACAAAATTTTACCAATTTAATTACATCGATAAACTTTGTACATATTGTGCATGCAATCTACAAACTGTGATATTCACTTAGTATCGACAAAAAAATATATAATTATGATTATCGAATCAACAAACACAATGTTTTCACTTTTCATAAAAAACAACAATAAAATTGTAAAAATAAATTATTTTTAGAGTTAATAAAATAAAATTGCAACCATCTATAAAGATTATCTATTAAGTCGTCCTTAGCAATACATGCCCATTTATTTTAAACCGTGACAAAAATTAAGGGTGTACAAAAGACGGATTAAACCGGGTTGAATGTGACCATGACTCAACCCTGACATAAATTCAGCCAAATGTTTAGATATGAACCCGACTCTAAACCTGATAAAGTTTGAGTAAGGATGAGACAATATCAAGACAAGATCGGGCTCGTCCTAAGACAAATCACGAATACATAAACTTTTATATAAAAAAATGCACTAATCAACATTTTTTTAATCAATGACAAACATCGGTATTAATTTTAGTAGCTATATAATATTTTGGTAAAAAAAAACACAGATCACACCTATACTCAATAAAAGAACCATTTTCAATTATTTCAGGACCGCCGAGTCAAGACCTTGGATCAAAATTGTAATTTCATTTGTTGATTTTAACATCTCTGTGCGCAACAACCATGTAACCATGAATCAATGGGTCGTCGAACTATGTAACGCAGTGCAAGCACCAACATATCCTTCAAATTTCATCTTACAACCTCTTGGCTTGAAAGCCCATACTATAAAAAACTACAAAGAATGTTGAGCTGACGCACCAACTTTATTAACTAACAATAAAAGACTAAGTTGAGCAGAGATTTACTCGTACGAACCATAGTAGAACCTTGGTCACACCCTATATTGGCTAACACCTACATAAAATTTCACTTTCCTTTAAGAATGACAAATTTTGACCTCCCAATCCATCTCTCAAGTAAACTATTGATTTGTTGAAACAATCTTTTCCCTGCAACACTACCACAACCTCTCGTCTTAACATAGCAAATCATTACCTTGGAGTCAATATGCAGATCCATCACCTTGAAACCCCACGCCATATTTAACCTTCCAAGACCCCTCACAATTAAGCTACATAAGAACTACGTCTTCCCATATTCTCCTTGATCTCCTCTAATTAGGCCACCACAACCCGACCTCACACCCGTTTTGCTAGCACCATCCATGTTCAATTTGACCCAACCCTCTTGTGAAGGAAGCCACTGACCGAACCTACATTGAAATTTTGATAGCATCAATATTTCCATATTCCTTTTATTTGATATTAGTTGACATACTGCTGAGCAAAACACCTTCAACATGAGCCTCCTTATTCTTCCATATAACCCATGTACACCCGACCATGAAATTCTCGTATTAATCTCATTCATTTTGCTCAAATTTAACTCTAACAAATCCTTAAAATCACTTTCAAAGAAAACTTTCCTGAAACCAGATGCATTCATATCGTCCTTGTTAACGGACACTTTGATTCAATTTCATTACCACAAATAAGCTCCTAAATTGATATCAGGTGGCACTAGGTTCCTTATATCAAGTGCTATATCATGTAATTAACAAGTAGCTATTTAATTGAGATAAATTTCACTGCTCATTTCCTATTTATTAAATCTGCTACTTTCAGATTACTCATACTATTGTGAACACGTTGTATGCTTATGCTATCCATTAATCTCACACCCGGAGCTACCCAACACTGATCACCACACATTAATACTAAGACCATTTCCTATAGATCAAAATTCCATCTCATGAATATTGGGCCAAACTTTAGCTATGCATTTTCAAAGAAAGGAATCATCCATCTTGACTAAAATAGACCTGTCATGCATCTATCTTTTCTCATACTTGCCTCTCAATACATCACACCAAATAGAGTTGTTGCCACTTCTATGCTTCCATCCTAGTTTCATCAACAAGCTTTTTTTGTAATGACAAACATATATACTTAAAAGTGATTAATTAAACTCTACTTATAGAGTTATGGTCCCCTAAAATTAAAAATAAAATACTTAAAAGTTATAATCAAATGCGCTTCCTATCCGTATCATAAGTATTTGTTTCTCGTGAGCTTAACTCAGTTGGTAGGGATGATGCATAATATATGCAACGTCTAGGGTTCAAACACTCGACCACCACAAAAAAAAAATCATAAATATTTTGAATAACGTAATTGTTATCACACCATTCTAAAAAAAAGTAATTTTGTCTTATAAGGTCGAGAAAGAGACGATCTCTTGCAGCTTAACGAATACGTATTGAATTGAGTAAATCACCAAATTAGTCCAGAGTGTAAGTGGAGGGGTATCAGAGTGTAAGAAAAAGTAGGGCATTTCTGCAAAAAAAATTAAAAGTAGAGCAGTTTTAAAATTTTGGAAAAAAACAAGGGCATATACAAAAAAAATTCGTGTAAATGCAACCTACTTTCTTTTATGCAAGCACTATCATTCAACACAATCATCATGTAACATGGCCTTTTTGCCTTGTTTTCTACCCTTTTCACTTGACAAAACTATTGGTCTCACTGGAAAGTCATGCCATGCAATGTCCATAAGATATCGTTTCTACGTCCAAAGGATTAAGGAGGCTTTTTAATTCCCATCATTATTCTATCTTTCTACGATCATTATGCCTCTGGAAGAATGATATATTTTGAGATATAAAACAAAAATATTAGTATATATGTAATTTTTTCATAATATAATTTATATGTTCTTCCTCTCAAAAAAAAGAATTATATGTTCTTAGTATCTACCCTCAATTCTCTCTGACTACTTAATAAAGTGGATGTCAATTTTGGAGTAAACCTTAATCAAGTTAGTTGGATCATCGGTTGCCTCCACCTGCATCCTGATTTATATGATTTTTTTTAGGAAAAGATTTATGCGATCTTTTGTAAGGGTTGGAACAACTAATACAAAGACTATGATACCATATTAATTCTTTTTTTTATTTTTATAGAAGTACCATATTAATTCTTTAAAATACTATTGATTCGATACTTTCGTATTTTAAAATATAAGATGCATTGAAAAGTCATATATATTGCTAAATTGTACTTCCTCTATCTCTAAGTATTGGAGTTTTGAGAAATTTTACTGGCCCTTTTTAAATGACTTGATATATTCAAAGTTTCAAGTGTGTGATTACCAAATTACCCATAATTATTTTATGGGTTAAATATATTTTTTTCATTCCTATAAAAATATAAAATTTTATTATTTCATTCCCATGAAGATACCACATTTTTTAGTCCTTGTAAAATTATCATGCAAACAATTTTAGTCCATAGTGCTTAGTCAACATATATTTTCATACAAGCTTAAAGCATTTTAAAAAGTTGTATAAAATTAAAAAAAAACATTTTAAAAAGTCCCCTCACAAAAGCTCAGAAAGAAATATAATTTTTAGGTTCATATTTTTGTTACTTTCATCTCAAGTTTTTGTTACCTCTGATGAAGAAAATCTATGGAAAACAAATCAAATATATACATTGTCAATATAAAATTATTTTACACCGACAATCAATCGCAGCTCACCAAAACAATAAATTTACAAAACTTTTCTTCTTAAAACTTTTTTTAATTTATAAACGGTAAGACACGGTGTAACATATGAAAGAAATACGATCGTATGTCAATGTAAAATAAATTTATACCAATAGCAATATATCACTTATCTTTTTTTTTTATTCAATCAAATAAAAGGAGAGCGAAGTACATTTTTTTGGATTTCTTTTTTGTACAAGTTAATAAATAAAATATCAAATCTATCGTTTTTCTCATATTTCTCTATTTCTTTTTACCCTTAAAAAATGAACATGTTTCCAAATGTCCATTTAGTTAATTTAATAATAGTATTTTTTTTATCTCAACCCTCTAATTTTCATGGAAAGGAGGCCTAATAACTAAGAATTTAGTCATAGTGAAACTTTCTCCTAAATGATTCGTCATTAACCGAATTTCATTACTATTCGAGTCTAATAATTTCATTAATTTAATAATAGTCTTAAGCAACTAAACTATAAAAAGTATGGTTACATACAAATATTATTTTTGAGTCAATTGGATTCAAATATTGAAATTGATACTCCTAACCATCTTCAATAGGAGGGTCTTAAACATTAAGACCCAATACCTATTAAGTAATCCTGTTGGGGAGAAACTTTTTCGGGGTCTTATGAGACCGGAAGTCTCACTTAAGACCCTCAATTTTAAGCGGAACCCACACTCTTTTAATATTAAAAAATTGAAATGTAATGATTTAAAACTATTGATAATTGGTAAGTGGATCCCATTTAAAAAATTTGTGTAAGATGCTGAGTTGGAGGATTAAATACTAATTAAGTATTATTATTAAAAAATTATAAATGAGTGATATGTACACGTAAGATCATTTAAATACATAATATTTTAATGAAATTTGATCTTTGGTTAAAAGGAGCGGTGGTTTTTTGACTTCGGGGAGAAGACAAAACTGATATCCATTAGTTTGCAACCTTTCATAACATGGCAAAGTTATTTGAACTTTTTAAGTTTAATAGCAGTTTTCGTCCCCTAATTTTTACGAAGTTGCGATTTTGGCCCCCTAAGAAGAAAAAAACTACAAAACCGCCCCCTATGTTTTGCAACTGTAGCAGTTTTGGCCCCCCAAGGTAAAAAAAATAAAATAAAATAACACGTGGCACCTCACTTAGGGTGTCACGTCAGCGTATACAGAGTCAAAATTGGCCTTGGGGGTTAAAACTGCCACATGTGCACAACTTAGGGGGCGGTTTTGTAGCTTTTTTCTTAGGGGCCCAAAATCGCAACTTTGAAAAAGTTAGGGAGTTAAAACTCTCATTAAGCCAACTTTTTATTAGAAGCCAACAAAGTTTTTTTTTTTTTTTACAGAAGAAGCCAGCAAAGTTATTTGAACTTAAGAAAATAATAGAGAAAATAATAATTAATAATAATAATTTATTGACCTGGTCGTAGAAGGAATAATAATTTCTACCAATTTAAAAATCAAACCGTTCAAAGTCAAACCAACAAGACATCTAAAACACGATTCAATCGGTTCCACCACGATAACAAATAAATAAATAAAGTAAAAAAAGTAAAAACAAGATATAGTTAAACCAACTGTAATTCAATCGGTCGGTTAGTCTCTTATTCATTCTAGTGAATTGGAATGAAATCAATATGCGAACTGGCCTGTCTTAGTTCAATCGCTTGAATCGACTAATGCAATCTAGTTTTTTTTTTTTGGTATGTTAAAATATATTTTTTCACTAGATGGTTATGGCCTAGCCATCTAGTAAAAAATATATATTTTAACCAATCGACTAATTTTGCTTGTTTTTTTATGAGAATAAATTTAGATGAGTTAGACTATGAGAGTTCATCAAAATCATGACAAATTTCAAGACTCAAAGCGTTTACAGAGATAGTTATATATCATTCATTAAGGAGACTCTCATGTTGACGGTGAAATTGAATTCACAAACTTACGATTGAATCAACTTCTTATCGCCTCATTGAATCACTAGATGCTATTGTTATACACACACAAACTCCTAGAGATACTTTCAAAACAAAACAAAAAACTTCTAGAGATAATTTGACCCGTCAACAAAGCAAACAAGAGTAATCTCTTGCACCAAACACTTCCCACTATCAGAAGAAAATAAACTACTAATTTGTATTTTTTCTTTCTAAATTCAAACACTTCCTTATCTTATCTTGCTCGTCCATTGACCAGGAAAAATGTTCCAAGCATGCAAGTGTTCAGACGCAGTTTTAACCAAATCCGTTAGTGATCCGATTAGAATTTTTATTGAGTTTGACCAAAAAAAACTATAATTTTATCTTCAACCTCGAATCACCCAACCCAACTGAGCTATGACTTATGAGTAGATTGGTTTGATTTACCAAGTCATAAGACATAAAGTATTGTAAAATTTTGAAAAATAAAATATTATCAAATAACATTCTATTTCACAAAACTTTCACAAATTAGACCAAATCTTATATAATTTAAAAATTGCAGGAGGGCACATACAACAGGAGTATATACAAAAATAATTGATGCCCTCGACAAGTGTCTTATTTGCCTTAGCCTTATGCTTGTACAAAACTTGCTTACGAATGAATATATTTATTAATGGTTTTATTTAGAGAAGGGTGGTGTTATATATAGCCAAGATAGGAATCACGAAGTTGTCCCGAATGATTTGTAGTCAATAAATCTCTTATTTGAGCGGAAAAAAATGAGTGGATGGACTAAAACGGACCTCACTTATAGATATTCTTTTGTAGGTCGTAATGCTCTTGTAAGTAGTTAATTCATGACATGTATCGTATTATCGTTTGGAGAATATGGCCCGTTTGGATTAACTTATTTTAGAGCTTGTATAAAACAGCTTATGCAAATAAATAAGTTTTTATGTATTATTTATAAGTTTCTAAGGTAGTTTATGAAAAACCCGTTTATAAAGATACAATTTTCGTTAGTAAGAGTTTATAAATTAAAATAAAAGTTTATTTATTTACATAAGCCATTTTTCATAAGCTCAAAATAAACTCAAACCAAACGGGGCATAGTGCTATGTTTTATGAAAGTACAAATTAGTAAATGCACCACCATCTTTTTTTTGGTACAAATGCACTAACGTCTTTATTCTAGAGCAAAAAAATACAAAATTAGTATTTGGTTAAAATATGAGATAGTTGATATTAATATTACAATTAATCAACATATTCGAATCATTTATCCAATTTCTTGCAACTTTCTTTCATAACAATGATAACTTCTCTTACTTTTAAACACATAAATTACACCGCAAAACCGATCATCAACCCTTGTCTTTTTTTAAATAAAATGAGATATCAATAGAACCGCAATGATTCAGCCAAAAGGAGAACCATCGGAAAGTATTTACAAAATCAATATGCCACTAAAGAAACAGCGGCAACAGAAGCACAAAAAAACAGTAAATTACACCTGAACATCCATACAAAGAGTCGGATATTTCAACCAATCAGTAAAACTATAACAAAAGGAAGCTTGCTTAGACTTCAGCCATAAGAACGTATGAAGCTTAACTTTTTCAATAAGAGCAACGAAAGTAGAGCCCGTATTTTGGAATATACGGTAGTTCCTTTCCTTCCATAAAACCCAAATTGTGGCAAATCAAATTCTCGTAAAAAATAAATGGGAAGATCTTGACCATCCCACCATCCTAGTAAGTTGCATGATGTGATGTCGCAAATGCAATGACATTACCAAAGAGATACCTATCCAATTAAAAATATTATTCCAGAGCTCTCTAGATGTGTCACATTGCAGAAATAAATGTAAAGTCGTTTCTGTATTGTCACACCCAACTGCCGCACACAAAATATCTTCCGAATTAAGAATACCCCTTCTCGACAAATTGTCTTTCGTCGAAAGTCTGTTACGTAAAAGACGCCAAGCCAACATAGACACTTTTGAGGGAATCTACCTATGCCAAACATCATCCACGAGAGACCTATCAACAATCTCGCCTGAGTGAGTGATAAATCTGTAAGGTTCCCTTACTGAATAGCCATTAGAAGGGTCCAACAACCATCTCCAAGTGTCAGTAACATTTTCCTGCAAAACAATGTTATGTAATAAAGAAGTTCACTCCTTAACAATAACCTCCTCCCAAGCTAACAATCGGCGTCTCCACACCCACGCCCTACCTCCTTCCATCCACCCCAACCTCCACATCCACTGAACACTCCTTACTAACAGCCCGTATTTTGTTGCTAATTTTATGGTTTTGGCTATTACACCCTTACAAACAAAATTGTGCTTGGAAAAATCCTGTATGGATGTGTCAAACATTAAACATCATGAATGCTTAAGGTTGTTCATGGTACGAATCAACCTGATTAACTCGATGACCCAACCCAACTCAAAATATTTGGTTTAGGTTTTTATTTTAGTTTGGACTAAACTTGAATCATCCTAAAACGGTTTGGTTCGGTTAATATTATATGTCAAACCCTATGAACGTGTTGCCAACTTAAAGTTATAACAGAAACCCAACTAAGGTATGTGATATATAGGGGAGGGAGAGTTCAATTGAGGGCCGAAATAAGAGAGAACAATATGCAATTTTAGCAACAAACATGCAAGCTAAAGTATGGGGAGATACTCCACTGTTATCCATGTGTAGCTTTTCAACCAATCCATAGAGAGATGAGACATATATTGTAACAAAGCAACAAACCATTACATTCGATGAAACTACACATGACAAAGTATTTTGATCACGAGTAACATAGTGATACGTAAGGAATAGGGAATTGAGAAATCGTTTAGAACATAGCAGGAGTTGTTAAGGAGAAACCTCAATTTAATGCCAAATAGAACGAGAACTAAATATTGTGGACAACCGTAAACCGTTGCTTTACATAGAGCAGTAATGAATAATAAACTTTCAGTGAATGAGTCTTGATTTCAAAACCTACAAGCAATGGAAACTAATAGTTATGAAGATTACAATCTATTGCTTCATGTGAGGAAAAACCATAGAGTTGTGATTTATGAAGCACGAACTCCGACACGGACATCTGACACGACACTGACACAAATACTTATACACCGTTAATGTAAAAAACATTAGACACCAACACCGTTATATACATTAATTTATTTTATAAAAGATCCAAATTGAGAATCAAAAAATATACATGTTCATCTAATTTGAGCAATTTATTTCATTAAAAAAAATTCTAAAACAAAATAAGATGATATTTGACCTTTATTTATCCATCTTCTATCGAAAAAGCTAAAAACGTTGTAATTGACTTTAATGTCTATAACCCCTCATTGATCTAACATTTCTCAACATATATTTAACTCTTGTATCTATGGTGTGTGAAAGCAAGAGAGAAAAAATGTCTAAGTTGTCTGACACGCCTCGTATGAGTATTATATAGGTGTCGGACACCGATGCAAGGAGTGTCGGAGTAAAGGAATAACAGTTGTATTTAGGACACTTGTTTGACACGTGTCATACGAGTGTCAGACACTGACACGTGTCGAACACCGCGTCACGCCTGGTCCTAGAGGTGTTTATGCTTCATAGGTTATGATGTGTTGAAAAACCATAGAGCGGTAGCTTCACACTCAGCTGCAGTTGGAACAGAGAGAAACACCATGGAGTTAGCTTGGATAAAGTGTCAATGTTGTCTCGAAAACATATACCAACACGAAATTTTTCTTCAGTTTCGAAAAAGACACAAGACATAATCGATGTTACACTTGACCCAATCTATTTGTGGTTTGGACCAAATTGGAATAGCATACCACACTTCATTATTAAGACGGTGGCAACACATGTAATCTTGAACTGTATCCAACCTTGAATTTTTTAATCAAGTCAAATTTAGACTTCCCAAAACTTATAAGCATCACATATAAACAGAATAGTTCAAAGTTTAATCTACTCTCAATTTCTTTACCAAACCCAATCAATTGTCTTTTATTCGACCGTGAAATATCTCAACAATAAATAAGATAAAATAAATTCCAACCGTAAATTTGAGAGAAACTAAATCTAAATCAATTCTAGAACACCATAGAAATACAATGAACTAAACACTAAATTCGAATTTGAGATAAATCAAAGAGTCAATAAAACTGAAATCAAAATAGGATATTCTCCAATTAAATCATAACTTTAAAAGGATATTAATTAAAAGTACACTCGAGATATAGAAACAAAATCCATTAGATTTATACTTTAGCAATGCAAATCTTTTTTAAAATGAGTAAAGTGTGAAGTAAAAAATCCAATATGTTATATTGGAAAATTCATAATATCTGTAAGATATACTTGTATGAACATCGACATTTTATTTTTGGCTTGTACTCAAACTCGTAATTATCAGATTTCCTTTCTGTAAATAGGATGGTTGAGAAAGAAAAAATTGTTTTCCTATTCAAAACCAAAAGGTTTTTCTTATCTTATATACTTATCCAGCCCCCCACACATTCAATAAATCAAAATGAGAAATGAAGTTTCCAAGTGTCATGACCCCATGCAATGATCCATCCAAACATACAATTCACAAGTACTGCTCCTATATACAACTCACCAACGTTTCACACAACCGGCCAGCTCAATTTGTTCCTTAAACGGTCCAATTCTTACCAAACCTAATATATAAATAAGAGGGAATCTTTACACCATTTGTTTGGAGTTGGATATAATTACAATGGATGACAAAATTCAGAGTCTCAAGCTTTTTTTGTCAAGTAACAATATATATAAAATAAAAATATATATAACGAGTATCAATTGAGCTACACTTACATGACAAAATTATTTTTTAATGAATGATACATATATTTTTCCTTTTCATAATTATATTCTTCCTTTCCTTTTTACATTATTAACATTCTTTTTTGAGCCTTTTTCATTATTACTTTGAATAATAAAAAATCCATAAAATCTGCTTTAAACAATAGTGGTTGTGCAATTTTCCTTGACTCACCCCACAAAGGTGGTTGTTATAGTCAAATAAATCTTTTTCACAAGAAAAGCAATAAGCTCATAACTTAAGACTTTTTTTCTCTTACACATCTTCACACACCAACCAACCAATCTTTCCTTCACCGGAGAAACGCACCGCCGGCGACTTAGTCCACTTCTCCGATCATGGGAAATTGCAATACTTGTATAAACAAAGACGCGATCGAATCAACCGGGAAAACAAAAACATCATCAACAACAGAGTCAAACCATGGCCGGCAAAGAAAAACAAAAGCAAAAGCAAAACCAAAACCAAAATCAAATCCATACACAGAAGAATCGTTAACTCAAGGAGCAACAATCCGTGTTCTGAAAGAATCAAACCCAAGAAACCGAATCAACGACAAGTACATACTCGGTCGTGAACTTGGGCGTGGAGAATTCGGTATAACATATCTTTGCACAGACAAGGAAACAAAGCAAGAGTTAGCTTGTAAATCAATTTCGAAGCGAAAATTAAGAACGGCAGTAGACGTTGAAGATGTTCGGAGGGAAGTAGCGATTATGTCTACTTTACCGGATCATCCAAATGTGGTGAAGTTGAAGGCAACTTATGAGGATGATGAGAATGTTCATCTTGTGATGGAGTTGTGTGAAGGTGGTGAGTTGTTTGATAGGATTGTTGCGAGAGGGCATTATAGTGAAAGAGCTGCTGCTCATGTTGCTAGGACTATTGCTGAGGTTGTTAGGATGTGTCATGTTAATGGTGTTATGCATCGGGATCTTAAGCCGGAGAATTTTCTATTTGCTAATAAGAAGGAGAATTCTGTTCTTAAAGCTATTGATTTTGGTTTATCCGTCTTCTTCAAGCCCGGTATTGTATTCCATTCTATCCTTCTTGATTACGACAATCCACTTTGGATTCCTACCATGGCTGTATTTATCTTTTCTGGGGTGTTTATTGAATTGTCCTGATGCTTTTTTTTTTTTTTTTTTACGAATAG
>Ga0228710_1002990_pt1 | contig 26917 bp, 17 predicted proteins | sample MedpolnodulmetaG_FD_177995 | JGI IMG/M metagenome (GOLD analysis project Ga0228710, IMG submission 177995) | Root nodule microbial communities from Medicago polymorpha collected in Santa Monica, California, United States - pink nodules | ecosystem: Host-associated > Plants > Roots > Nodule... | reverse complement strand
ATGTCTTATAGCTTTGCTTCTATCTTTTAAAATCATAAAATAAGTTGAACTTATTTAAATTTGAGTATTAACGATGTATCCAAACTTTGTTTAACTTATTTAAATTTTGTTTACGCTATGTCAGCGCATAATTTTTTTAGTCTTTTATATTTTCGTCTAACACTATATCAGATGGGATAATTTGCAAATACAATATATTATACCGAATCAAAATAAAGGTGGACATATAACTTAAAGCAAAAAAGACATATTCATTAGATTTTCTTGGGATAAGGAAACATTTTACATGTTGTTACTGAAAACATAAAACAAAAATACATCTCTAAACCATCATTGGTAAGTCTGAGATTAAAAACAGAAACAACTTAAAAACATATAAGAAAAATACATAGAACTAACCACATCTAAATCTCGTGTAATACAATCAAAATTCGATTTTATCTACATCTTGAAAAACCCCAATTAAAAATTTCTAAAACATGGATTGACTCAAAGAAAATATGATGTATCTAAAATACCTATGCTGACCCGTGAGAGGGTGAAGATGATTTCTGCTGAGGGGGTTAAGCTTTAATAATAAGAGATAAACATGAGCATATGAATGACATTCATTGCGTGACAAAGGGGTGAGAATGTCAAATGTTAGAATTTATTGTGTGGTAAACGAGCATTTAAAAGATTGATCTTAAAGAAGAAGGTCAAACAATTGCATTTAAATGAGGATAAAATTTTCGGATTTGATATGAATAAAATTTATTGCGTGACAAAGGGGTGAGAATGTCAAATGTTAGAATTTATTGTGTGGTAAAGGAGCATTTAAAAGATGAATCTTAAAAAGAAGGTCAAACAATTGCATTTAAATGAAGAGAGAATTTTCGGATTTGATATGAATGACAAAAGTGCATTTAATGAATGACAAAGGAGTGAGAAAGTCAAATTTGAGAATTCGAAATACTTTAAGGACATTTAAATGAGAAATTCAAACATGAATGCCATTTATTGCATGATAAAGGGGTGAGGATGTCAAATCTGCGAATTTATTGCATTGAAATGGGAGGGAAAAACTAGGCTAAAATTAGGGTTAAGGATTGCTTGACCAGACAAGCTTTAGAAAGAAAGATTCTTCTAAGAATCGACGCCCTTAAGATTCCATGAGAGAGTCTTAAGTTTAGTCAACAATGGAATTCTAAAGGCTTCTAAATTCTGCGAAATTTAAAAAACGTAAGGACACTAATCTTGAGAAAACATATTCCTCCACCTTCTCTCTTTGTTCCTTTTCAATAATTTCCTCTACACCACTATCACTTACCTCAACGACTTGTTGTTGCAAACGATCGTTTGCCACAAAATAATGGAAGGACATGGAAGATTGTTCCAACACAAACATATCAGAATCTAGCAAAACAAAAATGGCTTAGTTCTCCCAAAGCATAATTGCATGGATAACATGTACTATGTAACATGTATTATTTTCTTCAACAAAAATTTATTATTTTCAACTGTATATTTCCCATTTTTCTCCTCCTTCTATACTACTTTATCACCTGTATCTTCTCTAAAATTCACCGTATCCAATTCTATCAAAAGATTCTCGAATAAGTCATTTTCCCATTAAATAGTTCTCTCCTCCAACCCAAAGCACACTCCCATTTTCCTTCTACCAACCTCCTTACATCTAAGACTTCCGCGTCATTGTTGATCGTTAAGGGAAAATGACCTTAATTCGTAACCAATGGCTACGAATATGTAGTCAAATATGTCAATAGATGTAACTATAGTTGTTGAACTGAAAAAGACATTAAATTTTTTTGGTGTTGTGACCACAATAGCGTTTGTAGACCCATTAAGACCTTGAATTGAACAAAAACTAAGAAAACAATAGTTTTTTCTAGGTTTAGTTAGCAATAACATTTATCATCTTATTTTACACAACCATATCTTATGACCAATTTTACTTGTTCGTCTATTTTTCGTCGTTATTTCAGCTATTACTTTTTTGTGTTAAAAACTTTTTTTGGTTACATGTTATAGTAACTAAGTTTAACACTGATCTCCTTCCGTCAGAAAACCTGTGAGGTTGAATTCTCTCCTCCAACCAAATATTTTCATACCCTAGTGCTCCCTCACCAGAACCCATCCATAGTTGCTTTATATATTTTTTAGTCAAATACGAAGGTAAAAAAAATGTAAACAACTTTATATCTTTCTTTTTTTTTTCTATTTAAAAAGATATATGAAGGTAACATAAAACAAACATACTCTAATGCAGAGTCTCTTCTAATCCGTTTATTTTTACCTTTTTAATAATAAGATATTAATTCTTTCAAAAAAATAATAAGATGTTAATCTTATTCCGGCTTCTATTTATTATCTAATTATGAAACTTACGAAAAATAGAGACTAATTAATGTTGTATATTTGGAAAACTAAAGTTTTTTTTTCTAAACAAAGAAACAAAGTTTGTTTCTTGTTACCTTCAAATTTAAACAAAATTTTGTTACCTATAATAATGTTTTCAGGAAGAGTTAAAATTCTATAAATAAGATGAGTAGTAATTTTTAAAAATTTCAAGTGAAAAGTAAAAGAACAGATATGAGAGAAAAAAAACAAAAGACTCCATAAATGTTTAAAAGGAAGAAAGAGTGAAAGAGTAATTGAAAACTGACTTAAAACAATTAGAGAGATATGCACGGTATTTAGAATTTTTTCTTGGTTATCTTGAACTTTTAAGATTAATTGAACTTTTAAAACTACAATTAACTAAGAATAAAATTTTCTTGCAAATGCAACAATTAAAAAGGATTGAGGTAGTATCTCTAATAGTTCCATAAACAATACTCCACTTTACGTGTTTTTGAGCTTTGCATAAGTTTTAAGAAAATGACTAATTGTGTTGATTTCATTGGTAAAATATTTATTGAAATACTCTTATTAATAGTTAGTAGAGTAGTTAGGTGGGTTGAAATACAATAAATAAAAGTATGCTATTGAAGAAAAAACTACAGTGTTGATACTCTAGAAGGACAAATAATTTGAGATATAAATATTGCAAAGTTACCTTAAGGGAAGATTTTGATATATGTTTGATATATATCAAAATAAAGACTTACCATTCAAAATTTGTTTCTCCAAAAATCAACTCACAAACACACCACAAAACACATGTTAGAATTTACCTTTGAGTATAAGATTGTGTTTGATCTCGCAAAAGTTAAGTATTAGATAGAACAAGATTTAACAACACAAGGTAGAACAATTTTTTTTATCATATAAGATGTTTGATGGACAAAAGATTATTTAGTATTTTTGAAAAATATTATAAGATGATACCTTTAAACAAAGATATTCTACTTAATAAAAAACACTAGGTTGTAGGGTTAGCGAAAAACTTCTTACCTTCAAAAACTATTTAACCTTAAAAACTGTTTACGGAAATCGACCAGAGCGTGTTTCGCACTAAACGTTTTGGAACGTCTCTATATATTTGCATTCATTAGGTTTAAGGTTTTAGGGATAACGATTATGGGTTCTTCAGGTGGAGAGACTCATGATCACAATCAGCTCTCGGTTGTACCACCTTCACCCAATATCCGGCGTTATAACTATTCACTTCCAACTCTTCCTTACGACGTCATTCAAGAAATCCTATGTAGGCTACCGGTAAAGTTCATCCTTCGATTCCGATGTGTTTGCAAGTCATGGAATTTTCTAATATCCGATCCAAAATTCGTCAAGAAACAACTCCGTGTGTCCATACCTCGGAACCTCTACTTCCTAAACTACAGCCGTTGGTCACACAAGTACATTCTCACATCTTACGCACTCGACTCTATTTTCACAAACATAACCTCTAACTTCATACAATCTGAGTATAACCTTTCTAATGAAGTTCGGACTTATGGAAAACTTTATTTTATCATTGGCTCTTGCAACGGTATTGTGTGTATTGCAGACAATCATAACGGCTTAGTTATATTGTGGAACCCTTCCACAAAAAAAATCAAGCAGTTGCCCCTTTATGCAAAGCCTATTGGAACTCTCACGACGTTTGGCTTCGGCTATGATTCTTTAAACGATAATTACAAGGTGGTTGTTGTTCTTGACTACCTAGTTCTTGATGAGGATTATAGTTTTTTTAACAAAAATCAAGTAAAGGTTCATACTTTGGGTACTAATATATGGAGAACCATCCAGGACTATCCTTTTGGAGGTCTTCTTGTTCCAGTTATGAAGGGGGAATTTGTGAGTGGCACAATTAATTGGTTGTTCTCTGAAGAATCATCGGAATGTCCACGCTTTATTGTTTCTTTTGATTTGGCGACGGAGTCATATCAAAAGATTTCACCTCCTAATTTGGGAGGGGTGGATGTGTGTGACTTGTTGGCTTTGGGTGTTTTGAGGGATTGCTTGTGTGTGACTTCTGGTGTCGATGTTTGGGTTATGAAGGAATATGGAAATAAAGAGTCTTGGACTAAATTGTTCACTATTCCTTGCATGAAAGATCCTTCTAAACCCGAGGTCTTTGCGAAGGCATTGTATACTTTTGAGGATGATCAAGTGTTGCTGAAGTTTATGAATGATTTTGACTTGAATTTGGTTCTTTACAACCCCAGGAGAGGTACCTTGAAGGCAATTAACTTTAAATATACTCCAGAAGTCTGTGGTGAAAGTTTAATATCACCATGTTCTCTTTGCTAGGATGTAGATGTGGTGCTATGTCACTTAAACATAAGATTCAATTGCAAGCTATATGCTAGTTTCTGTTTATGTTATTTATTTTGTACTCGTTTTGGTTGCGTGTAATGTTATTTCATGGATTATTAATTAATGGGCGAATGATTTTGCAGCTTCAGAAATTTCTGTCATTTTCATTTATATTATTTGTTTGTTATTGGTTTTTGTTCTCTCATTGTACATTACATTTGATATAGTTCACAATTATGCATTGTGTTATATGGTTCTTTGTTTGATTTTCTATAATTCTAATTATGATTTAGATGTTTTTCAAAGGCACTGTAATTTTTATTTTTTGCAGTGTATGCTCAAGGATGCACAAATTTTATAATGTTTGTGACATATCTTGCACAGTAGATTATGAATAACAACCTAGCTTATTGCATTTCAAAGACATAAGATATACTACATGTTTTGTTAACCGTAAATCTGTGGTGGGAACTTATTATAACACTCAAACAACTTTCTGATTAGGTCTAACTAATTGAAAAAAGTAGATATAAACTTAATTCTGCAAAAGTGGCATGAAGATAGAATTAAGTTTATCAAACAAAGTAGATATAAACTATGCTCAAATTCTTTCAGAAGCAACTCCGTGTCTCCACCACTCGGAACGTCCACTTCTTAGACTATGCTCATGAATCAGGCAGGTACATTCTCACATCATACCCACTCGACTCTATTTTCACAAACATAACCTCGAACTTCACACGATCTGAGTATTTTTCTAACCATTTTGATGGAGATCGGACTTATGGCAATTTGTATTGCTTCATTGGCTCTTGCAATGGCATTGTGTGTCTTGCAGACGATCATAAAGGCTTAGTTATATTGTGGAACCCTTCTACAAGAAAATTCAAGGAGTTACCCCTTTTTGAAAAGCCATACTTGTTTTATCAGAATCATCTCATGACTTTTGGCTTTGGCTATGATTCTTCAAAGAATAATTACAAGGTGGTTGTTGTTCTTCACTACGAAGGTTCTCTTGGTGAGGTAGCTCAAGTAAAGGTTCATACTTTGGGTACTAATATTTGGAGAGGCATCCAGAAGTATCCTTTTGGCGGTGTTTCTGTTCCCGTTATGAAGGGGGAATTTGTGAGTGGCACAATTAATTGGTTGTTCTTTAAAGAATCACTATGGGCATATCCACGCTTTATTGTTTCTTTTGATTTGGTGAAGGAGTCTTTTCAAAAGATTTCACCTCCTAATTTGGGAGGGATGGATGTGTGTGACTTGTCAGCTTTGGGTGTTTTGAGGGATTGCTTGTGTGTGACAACTTCCGGTGATGATATTTGGATTATGAAGGAATATGGAAATAAAGAGTCATGGACTAAATTGTTCACTATTCCTTACATGAGAGATCCTTCTAATTCTCGTGTCTTTGCCAAGCCAGTAAATATCTTTGAGGATGACCAAATGCTGTTGAAGTTTCTAGGGGATGAACAATCGTATGACTCTACCTTGGTTTTTTACGATCCCAGGAGCGGTACTTTGAAGGATACTAATTTTAATAAAATTCCAGAAGTCTGTGTTGAAAGTTTGATGTCACCTTGTTCTCTATGCTAGGATGTAGATGTGGTGCTATGTCACTTGTTTTGGTTACAGGTTCTTGGATTATTAACTAATGGTCTGACTCTACTTTGGTCATTTTCATTTATACTATTTGTTCTCTCATCATACATTACGTTTGATACAGTTCACTGTATGCATTGTGCTATATGGTTCTTCGTTTGATTTTCAATGATTCTAATTATGATTTTGATGTTTTTCAATTTTTTTTTTTTTTTGGAATGTATGTTCATGAATGCACAAATTTTATAATGTTTGCTACAAATCTTGCACAGTACATTATGTATTGAGGTTTCGCGATGGTCACAATGGGAAAATATAATGAATGACGAAGTTACAAGAGTGTTGAGTAAAATGAATTACTTATGGTTTTCTAACAACTAATTAAGGTTGTTCCGGAGTTAATCATTTTTAATTTGCTAGATTTGCTTACTTTTTTGTTTTTGTTTTCTTGAATAACAAGCTAGGTTATTGCATTTCGAAGACATTAGCCATCAATCTGTAGTGGGAACTTACTATAATACCCAATCAACTTGCTAATTATATCTAACTAATTGAAAAAATTACAACCATGTGTATTAAACTTGTCAATATGACAACATATCATTCTGAAAATACTGATTTGGAATAAAATACGCAAACAGAACTGATGTGGACCTCGGTGATGGCAAGACCAAGGTGTTGATGATGAAGTACCATCTCTGACAGATTGGTCGGGAGCACCTGCAAGCACTCATGTCTGAGGAAAGCGAGAGGTAATTGAATAATTTGTCTCTAGAGAGGGGCAGGTCCCTATCTATGAACACAGTCTGTAGAGTTTTCTTGTGGGATTACTACAAGTTTAAATGGACCCGAGAATTGGTTCTTTGTTTGGTTCTGATTGGCCTCAGCTCAGTCCGAAACATATTTCATTATGGAGGCTGGAAAAACCTGCTCAGCATCGAAGTTCACTCTCCCTTTCCACATCAAAAAAGCAATCTAAAAGTCATGTCACACTATCAGACAACAAGTGCAGGCAAAGAATCAGTGACTTCGGCTGCTAGCGTTTCTATGAAACCAATAGTCTTTCTTGGAAACCTGTTGTAATATGTAAGAATTGAGAACCACAAATACAGGAATGAGAATAAATATGTTGCACTGTCTGGAAAAAACCTACAATGTCAATCAACCATAAACCATCATTTGCATGATTTTCTAGTTAGATATGATGAAAGTCATACTCTTCAAATGATCAAACGATTATGATTGATTGACAATGTAAAAATCTTTACACTGTCCGTTGTTACATAAACGTTACAATTAAAAACAACTTCAGTTCTTATTAAATTACATACCTCTATTGAAAAGATTTCTTATAGTGGTATTAAGGTCACTTTCCAAGTAACTTTGATCTCCATTCTCATTCAAACAAATTCTTCTGAGAATTGATGCCCTTAAGATTCCATGCGAAAAAGTCTCCATTGCAGGACACTCAACCACATATAATTTATTCAACAATGGAAATCTGAAGTTGTGATTTCCACTACAAAAGCATCTAAGTTCTTGCAAGTTCAAAAATTTTAAGGTAAATAATCTTGAGAAAACAAGTCCAAGATCTTCCTCTACCTCTCCTTGATCTTTCGCAATAATTTCCTCAACACCACAATCACTTATCTCAAGGACTTGTAATTGCAAAAGATCTTTTGCCACAGAAAATGGAAATACATGTTTTAGGCTTTCACATTTTGTAACTTTTATCATAGACAAGTTTTGAAACTTGATTTTTCCTTGAGGATCCTTATTCCACAAATACTTTAGATTTGGTAAATGTCCTAAAGATAAATTTCTCAGTGGAATTTCAAGCTCTTCTTCACTTATAGCATCTACTTCATATAAAACTTCTACTGCAGGACAGTGCCATAAATTCAATGATTCTATGTTTTGTAATTTGTTTAGCACATGACTTGGGAACACACTCAAAAGCTGGTCACATGACGTGATTTCCAACTTTTTCAATTTGCAAAAGGAAGTTTGAGTGAGCCGGTTTGGCCATATTGACTTCAAGTTGTCCATGTTTGAAATCACTAATGTCTCTAAGTTGGGGAATATTGGAACCTATATCATAAAGTTGATTAGAATAAACATACTTCAGAGAAAAACTTCACATCATGTATAAGCTATTTTTGTAACAAAATATAAAATAAAGTCAAACTGTTTTCAAATAAGCTATACGCGGTTTTCATAAGCTATCCTAAGGAGCTTATGGAAATAAGCTGAAAATATAGCTTAGAAACATGTTGTACGTTGTTTTCATAAGCTCTCACAAACACTCTCATAAGTGTTTATGCCAATAGTTAAGCAAAAATAAGTCAATCCAACTGACCCTAAGTCTAACAACTAACAAAGAAAAAACCAAGAAAAATTATAAACAAAGGAAAATATGAAGCAATTTTAAATGCTTACCATTTCAACAGGATGAGATTTTATTATATGGAGATGATGATGCGTAGTTTCCTCACGGACAAATATCTTATCTACCAATTTGCATGAACTAATTAAAAGATGTTGAAGTTTAACCAATTTTTCAGCCACTGCGAATGAGAAAAGATGTTTCAAACTTTCACAACCATCTACAGTCAAATTGGTCAAATTTTGAAAGCAAGAATCTTCTGAAAGTTTGTCATCCCATATCCTCTGTACATTGATTGAGTAAAGCTTCAATGTCTCCAAACTTGGAAATTCAACCTGTCAACGGTTATGAAAGTGTCATTATCACTAACAGAAAAAACTGTCACTGCATTTTTGAATTGTTGAATTAGAGGGAACAAAGGCAGACGGTGAAACCGTGTGTTTCAACTAGATGATTAGCGCAGTTAAAATATGTGGTTATCATCTTCATTGGATAGTTCATGACTATAACAAGGTTTCGTAACATAAAAACATCCATTTGATCAAGAAAAATAGAAGTTGAACTTTGAGGCATATTGGATCTTTACAAGAACAAAATGATCAAGTATGAATTATAATGAAGAACATTATGTCATGCTTGTACCTTATCATTCAAAAGTTGGCTGGAGAAATCATTGTTGTTTTCACTATCCTTAATGCATGACTCCGGAGAGAGACTAACAAGGGAAGGTAAAGATTCAAGCGTAAGAGAGCGCATTTTTGGGAGCGCGATCTTGTCATTTTCGCCTTCATTCTCTTGTATCTTCTTGGCTATGATATAATTCATATATCTACATTCAGAAATCTCAATTTCAACAAGTTCTGTTAGGTGTTGAACCATTGAATGCAAGAAAACAGACTCCATCAGATCACAATTTTTCACTTTAATAACTTGTAGTTTTGCAAAAGCCTGTGCTGGAAGTGGATCACTGCATATTCTCTCCAATTTCATCATATTTTGAATGATCAAAGACTCCAAGTTGGGAAAAGCATGATCATGAACAGACCATATGGTTGATCCAATAATGCTCTCCATTTCATCACAAGTTTTTATATTAAGATGCTTCAATTGTGAAAATCCTTCATCATTCAATTCATACAGTACTTCCTTTACACCTGTTGAAGTTATAAAATATTATTATAGTGAAATATGCTCGATACTAACTTGATAAAAAAGCCTAAATACAAAATACTTAGACTCAGTACTAAATCAAGAGCAAATAATAATAATATGTAGTATAAAATTCAATCCTAAGAGAGACTCTGAAATAATATACAAGATATTTTAAATGTTATAGCACTTACCCTTCAGTTCGGCTAAATACAAATCTTCAGCGCGAGTCATCAACATTTTGATGCCATAATCCATTAGAATTCTTGAATCCATTCTCAAATTGAGCTTAAGAACTCTTGAACTTTTGTTGTTCACAGATTCCTCCTCAGAAAATTTCCATCCATCTCCAATCAAAATCTTGTAACTTTCTAGTCTTCCAAAGGAAAGCATGTCTCTAGGAAAGATTGTTGCATCATTTATGTGCATGTACATGGTTGATAGTTGATGCAAATTTTTCAACTCGCTTAGAATCGAAGTATTGGTTTGCCTTTCAATTTCTTTAACCTTAACCTCCCATTGAATGTTAGAGTCCCACATATAGAGTTCTTCTAAGCTTGTCAGGCATGATAACAGATTCCGAGGTGCTATTTCTAGTGTCGAGCAATCGGACAAATCTAGTAACCTAAGATTAGTCAATTTTTCTATTTCAGGAGGGATCACTCTAAGCTCAGACTTCTCGATATTAAGAATCTCTAAACTTGTGATTTCTCCGACAATAGCAATGTCGTCCAGAATGCATTGATAAAGACTGAGTGCTTGGAGGTTTTTCAAAAGAGCAAGAGAAGAAGGAAGTGATGGAGTACAATTCACACCTCCTAAACTTAGTACCTTTAGTTCTTTCATTTGGTCAAAGAAATTATCATGAATTTTCAAATGGTTACCTTGAGAGTTGAGTTTGAGTATCTTCAGGTTGGGACATTCTAACCTCTCAGGAAGTTCATTGATCAAACACCAGTCCAAGAAAATATGATGACAATTTTGCAAAAACTCTTTTCTTGGCCATTCTTTCAATGTGGCGTTTCTCTCCACCGTAAAGAATGGCTTGACCTTTGACGCAATGGAGGCAGCCACATTACGAACGACATCCAGCGCCACAACTGGATCTCTTTCGTCTTCGAGCAACAAACAAGCATCTCTCAAGTTGTCTATCAATTTGTGAAGTCTGTTTCTTCCATCTGCCAATGTATCAACGTGTTTATGCAAACCTAAACACCAACCATACACCAACAAATCTTTTTTGTTGTAACCTTTTCCCATTGAACCTAAAAGAAGGAAGAATGTTTTGAGTTCTTGACTTTCTAAACTATCATAACTTAGTTCAATAGCTGAATGTACTTTAGAATAAAAACATCCATCAAAGTCAAAATTTGTTAACTGCTCAAGTGCATCCTTCCAAGCATATAAATCCTTGTTCTTCAATGCTTCCACCAAATTAAGAATCAAAAGTGGCAAACCAGCACAGTTTTTGGCTACTTTCATTGCTACCGGCTGAATATTAAGATCTTTAACAGCATTCTCTCCCTTCTTCTCAAACAGATTCCAACTCTCATCCTCAGACAAAACTTCAAGTCTATAGACCTTCTTGACACCAAAGTTAGTAGTCAACACATTAAGATCTCTGGAAGTTACAATTACTTTGCAACCTTCCTGATCGTCACCAAAAGGAACACCAACTTCAGTTAAGCTAAGCTTTCCCCAAATATCGTCGAGTATCACAAGAATCTTGATCTCCTGTCTAATCCTTTGGCGTAACCGACTTGCCCGTCCCACCTCAGTTAGCTCATCAAACTTTAGCCCTAACCCATCAGCAATTTCGGCTCGAATTGTTCTCACATTAGGAGAATTTGTCACAGTAGCCATCACTACCACATCGAATAAACCATCTTTCTCGGCTTTCCATGCTAGTTCCTTCACCAACGCAGTTTTGCCCACACCAGCCATTCCGTACAAACCAATCATGTGAACACTAGAATCCTCTTTTAACACGTGAAGAATTTCATTCAACACTGTTGTTCTGGATTCCAGTTCCACATAACCTCTAGCACTAGGACTGAAGTTGCATTTCAATGCACGACGGTAAGATATCCGATCAAATTTTTCCTGTTTGATTTCACAAAGAAGATTCACCAAGGTTTTTGCACTCTGACTCTTAGTGTACTTTGAGTACACATCCATGCATCCAACTCTTCCTTCGTCTTCACCTTGGAGGAATGCTTGTCCCTTTTCTATGGCTGCTTGCACTCTAGAAAACCAGTCACGCACCGTGTCTTCAATCTCTTCGCCGTTTCTTTTGGCAGCTTCAACAGTGTGCCTCATTTCTTTCTCCTCCCTCTGCAGCTTCTGAATCTCAGTCTCGAGTTCCATGATGTAACTGTTGTACATCAATACATATGTAAATTGTCGAATGAAAGGCAAAGCCACGTTTGACACTGCGCTAGCTATAAGATCCATCCTTGTCAAGCTTCTTGATTGATCTGCAAAAAATCAAACCAAAGCTTTGAATCACAGGTAATTCTTCATATTGAGAAAAATTGCAGTCAAATCGTATAATTGTGGTCACAGTTATGTCAAAAATGTTGACATTGCGGCCACAATCACATTTGTGAACCGTCTTTTAAAACTTTGAATTGAACAAAACTAAGAAAACAATATTTTCTATTCTTAAAACAATAGAACAAAAATAAGAAAGAGTTACCCTATTACAGATGTGTTTCAATTTTCAAGACACTTACTACTACTACTATGTCAGCCCGGTGCACTAAAGCTCCCACATACGCAGGGTCCGGGAAGGGGTCCCACCATTTTTGGTGTATTGTACGCAGCCTTACCCTGTTTTTTATACAAGAGGTTGTTTTCAGAACCTGAACCCGTAACCTTTCAGTCACATGACAACAACTTTACCAGTTGCGCCAAGGTTACCCCTCAATACACTACTACTACTAGAAAAAATTGAAATAGCTACGGAATTTTTAAGACATGAAAAGGCAAAAACCGTCTCTAATTTTGTGGCTAACTGTTAGAGACGCTAAATCAAGTGACCAGTTATGTTTTTTCGGTATCTAACTTTTGTGGCTATTTCAACTTTTTCTACTTTCCAATCAATAAAAGTAGTGTTGACTTTCCAAATAATAGTTACAACTCTACACTTCAAACTCTCTCAGTTTAGAATGTGAAACTATAATGTTTGCATTTTATCAATATGAAAACAATGATACCAACATGATTTATGGAATAATAAAGTTTAATTAAGCATGAACTAAGTTGCAATATTCATATTAAACCAAGAATTCTAACATAAGGTTTGATTTGAGATATGAAAATTATACATACCAATATGCAGTGATATGGTAGTTGGTTGATGTTCAGCAAATTTCACCTCTTGATTTAGGCACCAACAATATAAGCATGTATCAGCTAATGCCAAGAACTCAGTTGACTTAGAATATTGATTATAAATAGAATAGAACACATTGAATAAGCTACCAACTGTGTTATTTATCTTATCTTATAATCCCCATGCTATTGTTTTTAACCTATAGTTCTTGTATTGTAGATGTATTTATTTACCATGTGGAACTGACAATCAATAAGTTATTCTTCCATTGTAAAATTCCACACGTGAACCTCGCGCTACCAATTAATGATTGGTTTTTTCCTTGACAACCTGTTTTACAAATAATGCAATATTAATGCCACATGGTTGGGTTTGAGATCTAGGTGGGGTAATCAGGATCAACTTTGTCCTTACTTTAATTCAAACCCTATTAATGGATGGGGACTGATCTCTGATTAACCCGTTCTTAAATCGAATATCGAGTTAAAAGAAAAGAAAAAAAAGGTAGAAGATTCATTTTTAAATACTATTTATATTAACAAGTACTTTAAGATAAGATACTCATAAAATAAAATAAAAAATTGTAATTATAAATGAAACAATTGGTGAAGTCATCAAAACACATTTTTTCTTTAAAAAAAAATACACATCTTTTTATACAAAAGTTCATGTCTCCGTTCTTTTTTTTTTAATGGTCATCGTTGGTAATTAGTTATTAGATTAATTTCTTTATGTTTTGTATAGGTTTAAATTCACACTTCTAACTTTTTAATTCTCCATTCCATTTTAATTGTCCTATTTTAGCTTCTTACACGTACTAAAACAACCAATAATATTTTTTTTTACGGATAAACAACAAACCAATAAATTTTGTTACTTTTAATATCATTATTGATCTTTTTACTGTAATTTCCTTAATCATTCACTATCCTATTTCATTTTAATTATCTCTGCAATAAATAAATAAATAAGGGTATTATTGGACTAGCCAATAATTAAGATTGCATTGAACTTAAAAAATGACAATTCAATAGGAATAAAAAATTCTTGCAAATGTAACAATTAAAAAGGAACAAAGGAACAACCAGGTAATTAGACTCAAATGATTAATGATCTCCCACTAGAACAAATCGTTCGGGAGAACTCAAGTTTGATTTCTGGTGGGAACAATTCTTAGTCAGACTTTACTTATCTCCCAACTAACTATGGATCATTAGGGCTTCCTTGAAATCGGAGAGTTAATACAACAAAAAAGAACTAATGAAGGGATTATAGCTTTTAATTCATTAAACAATACTCCACCTGACTCATTTTACGTGTTCGATTTGAGTTTTGCATATTTTCTAAGATAATGATTAGTTGTGTTGATTTCAATTACAAAACGTGTTTTATTTACTAAATTACTAGTATTTATAGTAATCAGATGAGTTAAATTGAAGAAATAAATAATGTATTTATACTTTAAAAGGACAAATAATTTGAGAAATAAATATTGCAAAGTTGCCTTAAGCATAGACTTTGGGTAGAAAAATCTATATTTTAATGTATATTTAATATTTTAAAAAATATGAAATAACAACATATAATTGAACATATACTACAATTTTGTTGTTTTTAAATATTATATATATGGAGAGAGAGAGAAGCTTACACCTTAAAAACTAATGTTGGCATTTTCTTTTGAATATAAAAGAAACAATAATTATGGTAGATGTTTTCAATAAGATGTATGTTATTTGAATAATTATTCATGTGATAAATAATGAGACAACCAAAGATATATAAAGAAAAGTAGATATTGGCACGAAAATCAAAATAATAAAGAGAGAAAGTATAAACATAATATAGGTATAAGAGAGAAAATTGTAACAAAAGTTCTTAAAAAATGGTTGGTCAAATATCATTTCTATTTCACTAACAAGTTGCGTAAGTTGCTAAAATTGAATTAAGGCAGTTGTCATCTCACCCCACAACTCATCTCTACGCTCTCACATCTCTTTTTATAAGTTGTGTTATTTTGACACGAAATCAAATTATATTTTGGATATCTATTGTAATTATATTTTTTGAAGAATAATACACTCTCTTTTATTGGTAAAAATTAATATAGATCATACTAAATTTATATGTGACCCACAAAATTTGTTAAAGGGGTTGCCTTCATGGTATAACTATAATATATATATATATAGGGTTAAATATGTTTTTGGTCCCTATAAAATTAGGACCTTTTTAAGTTTAGTCCTTACTTAATTTTAATAGTTCTTTTAGTCCCTAATTTTATTTTTTGCGCTCAGTATTAGTCTCTCTTCAATTCAAATTTTTTTAATTTATGCTTAAACTCTTGAGTTTTTAAACAATTTTTTGAAGACGTGTTAAGAACATTACTAAAAGCTCCTCTGCAAAAAAATTGTCGTAAAATTTGATTTCTATGTGCAGAATTTGTTAATTTTATCTTTAACTTTTGTTGTTTTAAAAAATTCATATTTAATTCGTTTCATGTTAAAAAATTCTAAATTTTAGTAAATGAACCTTTCATAATGTTCTAAACATGTCTCAAAAAAATCGTTCAAAAATTTAAGAATTTAAGGATAATTAAACAAACTTTGTTGTAACAGGGACTAAAATTAGAAGTAATTTTTTTTTTGTAGGGACAAAAAAACCTATTAAAATTAAGCAAGAACTAAACTTAGAAGTTTCCAATTTTATAGGGACCAAAAACATATTTAACCTATATATATATATATTTAGTTTAGAAATCCATTGTGTCTTGGTGGCCTTACCTGGCTCTGTGAGTTGGCTCTATGAGGAGGGGTTGTGACAAAGATTGAGATCTACTTAAATATTTTCAAAATGGGATCCCACCAATATCTCATTTCCGTTTATCTCTTTAATAAATTGTGTTATCCATTTCTTCATCTTGTCCCCACTAAGTGACATAGTAGCTGCACCAAGAGGACATCAATGGAGTGGGGCAAAGAATACTATCCAACTGTATGTTCTTGCCACCTATACTGCCCTCCGTCCCTATCTCCATTCAGTCTTCAGTCTCCATCTCCGCAAATAGGGATGGAAATAGGGTAGGCCGAGCTAGAGTTTGCAAGGCTTAAGTCTGGCCTGCCATTTTTTTTTTAAGCCTAAGTCTGGCATGCGGCCTATTTTTTGGGTATGAGTTTGGCCTTCTGAAAGCCTGATACGGCCTGCTAGCCTGTTTAAAAGCCTATATCTTATAAACATCTTTAAATAAGCAATGTGATCTAAATTTAAATAGACTAGTGAATTAATAGTTCAATTAGATTAAACTCTCTTTTAATAATCAACACAAAGTTTTAGGGAAATCGACTATATATTATATCATATTTCAATTCTAGTTTATAATAAATATTTATATGTGCAAAAAATTAATGTATACTAATAAAGCTTAAATTATTAAAAAAATTTACAAATTTATATTTTAATTCAAAGTACAAAATATAATATAATAATAAATAATATTATTCGTATTACTTAAATAGGCCGGCTTAATAGGCTTTTTGAGAGGTCCGTGGCCTGGCCTTTTAAGCTAAATAGGCTTAGAAAAAAAGCCTAGGCCTTCTCTATTTAAGAAAAAAAATCTGGTCTGGTCTAGCCTGTCGTAGGCTAGGCCGTAGGCCGACCTGGCCTATTCCCATCCCTATTCGCAAATCCATAGTGAGATCACAATAGCAACAAAAATTAATACTATATGTAATTTATTAGGAATAGTGTATTTTCCTTCTAATAAAAAGTAATTGTTAACTAAAATCTAAAATCAATTATAGACAACTTGAGCAACAAAAAATAATTCACATCCAGTTATGTCATTTTTCAAAGTTTGAAACTCGAACCTCCTAAATGAAGGAGTTATGTGAGAGATCTCGTCATTAAAATCTAATTATATGTTTAGTTGTGAAAGCCAATAAATTTAACGTGAGATAATCAACGTTACCCCATTCATGTTGAATTCCAATGAGAAAATCTAAATTCGGATCAAATGGTAACTACCCCCGACTAATCCCTCGAGCCGGATAGGACCACAATAGATAGCAAAGACCCCGCATGTTCTGAATCTTGATTAATTTACATCATTTCATTTAAAAGTGTCAGACAACAAACCAATTTCAAATGTTAATTGCATTTCAATAGCATCTAATCGAACATAACTAATTGAGTATTTCATTTCATTTTTTCCGATACAAGTACAAATATTCATATTGCCACTCTTCATTGAGAGAACCAATTTCAATTGATGTTATACAAAAATTCAAGATGATTTCCATCCTGTCTTTTTAAATAAAATAATATGCCTTTAATTTGACCTAATGGGAAGAATGTTGCATGCATGCAGCTACCTTTGTCACTAAAGTGGATGCTAGCATCCACTATTCTAATGTTACTTATCCTTAGCATGTAAATCTGTGAAATCCTCTTAGCCAACTGCATCTAAATCAGCATCAGCATCAGCATCAGTCTCATCTATGATTCCATCTTCAACTTCAGCATCTGCTTCCAATTGACCTGCTTCCTGACCGATATCAGTATCTGAGCCATTCTTCTGAAGTTCATCAGAAGTTGAGGTTCCACCAGGGAGAGCAGCAGCGTCAAATTCCATAGGTGTTGCTGTGCTATCTGCTCTAATGCCTTCACCATCTATCTCAGTTGAAGGTGTAGCAGTCTATTCCACAACAAAAAATAATGACAAAAAGAGATTTCAGGGAATCAATTTAACATTGAATTCATTATTACAGATCTTAAATATAATAAAGAGGAGAACAAAGACAACGGAGAGAAGTAGAACGAAACAATAGATGCATGCAAATTACAGTTCAATCTAATGATACTCCATCCATCTCATAAAGTGTCAAATTTGGAATATTTGTTTGTCTCAAATTATGTCATTTTAATTACCTTTTTCCCCTAATATATCATTTTTTATTGTATCTCAACTACCTAACACTCACCCAAGAGCACTTGGATGAGATGGTAAGGGATCTCTTCCAGCTTAACCAGAGGTCATGGGTTTGAATTCAACCTTGAGAATGCAGCAGTATTAAATCTCTTGAGGGAGATCTTTGTCACTCATTGCAGTCTTACCCGGGTCAAGGGATTACTCTTTGCAGTTGTGCGCAGACGATACCCGGTTCATTCCACTAACTACTACTACCTTTGTTGTCCATAAATATATGCCTCGTTTCAAATTACTAGATACATTTTTTTTAAAATATACCCCTCATTAATACAACTAATTTGTCTTGGGAGATGAAAAATCAGAGTTAGTCACATCTATACAAAACAAGGTATTTTAGTGACATTGATTCACAAAATCAACACACTAAGTACACCATATACTTTTGTTAATAAGTAGTATATTAGGACAGAGGTAGTATATTCATAAGGATACTAAAGTAAATGAAGCTCATTTGATCATAGAAATTAGTATACTCAATGATTTTCCTACGAAGTGTGTATAACATTAAACGACACTTAATATACACAGGCGCAGTATTAGAGTAACAATGTAGTTTGTGTTATCTGTGTATTTTGGCGTATGCCACTCGTGTAGCCTTATAAGAGTTAGTTGGTAGCAGAGCTCTGTTACCATTCAGCTACTTAAGAAGGCAGTTATGCTTCTCTACTTATAGTTCTATCATGTACACTCAATTGAAGGTTAGCAATCATCATATTCATAATCACAGTTCAGAATTTTCCAAATTATCTCTACACTTTACTTTCTTTGATTTTCTCTCATTTGCAAACCTAAAGTACATCTAAGTCTAACCTAACCACTGCACTCAATTGAAGGTGCATAATGTATTGGGCATCTAAGTCATGCACATAGGTATCTTGGTCATGCACATGATGGATATGTACCCAAACATGGTACGGATTTGGTACTTATGGGTATGCACAAGATACCTAAGAAAAATAATTTTCAAGCAAAAAAGTTTGGATGCATCATACACATAAGTACTGTTTGGGTGCATATCAGTGCCCTACAATTTGGTAAATAAAAAAGTATTATTGTGTAACAAAAGAAATTAAAACTAAGTTTTTCTCATTTCTTTTGTCGATCACATTGATACTTTCATTATTACCTTGTGAATTACTTTCCTATTTTTAACTTTGTAAATATGCTTTCCATGTCTGTAAATATCACCTTTCCTAATTTCTTTGTGTATATATTTCTTCCTATTTTGATTTGTAATTTATAATATAGTAAATTAGGAAAGCTTCTAGATAGTTATCAGATATAGTCGACATCTATTATTTATTTTGCAAGAAATTAGCCTTATTGATCTAATCATTAAGTACCACTACCAAAAAAATCATTAAGTACCAATTCTGTTATAAAAATAAAAATAAAAACGTACCAATTCTAGTCTCCTATTCAGACAATTTAAATCCATTTTTCCTCTCAAATCTACATCTCTAAACTATTTGATCTTGTTTATAAAAGAGTAATGCTATTTCACGCAAGAGTTTTCTTCCCGAAAGATTCACGAATTGATGTCAATCAATTAAATCTTGTCCTTTACTACAACCAACTATACCCAGTCCCTTCTTTAGATTATTTGACACCTCTTCTCATCGGTTCCTTCGTCATTTCATGTCTGTTAGGGCTTGAGATAATTAAAATACAGCTGAAGTGGACAATTGTTTTTCTGAGATACTACAAACCGGTTGGGGCCTACAAAAGCGGTCTGATTGGGAAAAATCCCATGGGCATCCCCAATAACCTCAGGCCTAACAGCAAGCGGCAGTTAGATTGTGGGAGTACAACATTTATGGTCAAGATATCCAACTAGACATGGAACCGTGGTTTGTAAAATCAATTCCCTCCTATAATTTTATGTCTACCAACCACTAATATAAGTTTATTACTTAATTGGGTTATAATTATATTAGTATGAATCAAATCTGGGACTATATCCATGAATATAGGCAATTATAGATTGGTGTAATAGTGGATTTGGGAGGTTTGTAGAAGAAAAAAGAGGACGCCAGTGATTAGCAGGGAGATATTTCCAGTAGTAATCCAATGGTCAAGGGGTTATATATATAAGCAGAAATAATAGGGATGACGGGGGAATTAATTATGTAAATGAAGCCTATAAATAGAAGTGAGTTAAGAGTTGGTTAGAAACTCAATAGATTTGCAAAGGAGGGCATTGTAATCTTCTGGCAACACTCACAAAAGGGAATTAATGATGTAAATGAAGATCACTGGTTTAGTATGCAAAATCTTCAAACAATCTAAAAAACCAGTTATAAACAGTAATTAATGGTCCATGTTTGGACCGAGGCCCACGTTAGAGGGATCCTAAAAGTTTATTTTATTATATATTTTAAAATAAATTTATTTTAACACACTCGCACCTTAAATTTGTCATAAATCCCGTAGCCGTGCAATGTAATTTGGGCTGTCTAATTTACCATACTTTGTGTGTCGCTGTGTGTTTGTGTGTGAGCAAGTGTGTTTTAATCTCTTTCAGGTTACAAGAGGTCCAAGGACCAGCTGAAAGCATGAGTGAAGGTTGAGGGCCTGTTCTCTCCAAGAAAGATAGATACTAGCAGGCTAATTGGCCATAGGAATACCCAAGTTTCAAATAAAGAAAATTGCATCTTATTTATGTGGCGCGTGAAAACCAAAGGATTAGAATATATTAATGCATTAACCTCTTGTGATAAAATTACATTGTTAGCTTAACTCCAGTTCAAATATAATCATAGAAATAGAAACACAGGATCAAACAACAATCAGTCAAAAAGCCTTTTCCCACAAAAGAACATAAACTAAAAATCCTCTCAACAATTTACGGCTTCTTGTGGTTGATAGAAACCAAAGAACAAAAACCAGGCAACCAGCAACAATGGGAACCACTAAAAAATTATTCTCTTGAGAAGATGAAATTAAAAAAGAAATATGGGAAGTTGGATCTGAATCAAGAAACCTGATTTTCTTCAACTTGATTAGCAGCTTTTTTTGCCTCTTCCTTTTTACCACGTTTACTTCTGTCATTTGGTTTAGCTTGGTATTTAGATTGAACATCAGACGGCAAAAGTTCTAGTGGTACAACCCCTTCAATTCCATATTCAGTAAACTGCACCAATATATACATATAAAACTTCAATTAATCCGAAAAGGTTAAGCAGACAATAAATGTAGATTAAAAAGTTAAGTTTACCTTAGAAAAACCCTCCAAGTCCTGCCGTGCTGAAAGACGAAGACCTTTCCAACAATAAACCTAAGTCAAAAAAAAAGATAAATAAAATGTACACTCTACAGTAGAATGTTGAATATTAGACGATAAAATCTACCCTTTAAGATGATTTTATTTTGGTAAAATATATTGGTTTTGACTTAATAGAGGAAGGAATACTTTATGGCAAGGTGCTATGTATGCAGTTGTTTTTTTAGTGATGGTTGCAATGAAATGGCCATATTATCAACAAACTTTTCTTCTTTTTGGCTTACTATAGGGTAAGATAGCTGTTTTGATGCCTCTCTTGTTCTCAGTTTATTTGTATATCTTTACTAAGTGTTAACTGAAAAGAAGCTGACGAGCTCTTCCTTAAATGTCGGTAATGCCACGGAAAAGACTACTATTGGCAATACAGACCCTGGAGCATTAGGTTGTAACCTAGCATGCATTTTGTAGGGTTTCTGTCTTTTCCTTAAATTTGTTCGAGGGTGGGTTTATCTTTTTAGCTTCTCATTGCTACTCTGTCCATGGCTGTTTCAAGAGAATTTCCATCTTCGGAATGTTCTTTTTCTGTTTTTCCTTCATTTCCTAAATAAAATAAAATTTCTACTTCTGCTACCCAAAATTTTAAGCAGGGGATTACCCGATTATTCTTGTGGTGGTATTCAGCTTCTATTCCAGCAGAAGGATCCATCTGTAGTTTCATAAATGCAAAGAATTTCAATATTTAAGTAAATGAAAAAAAAAGGCTACAATTTGGATGATGGGGAAAAATCATAATAACCAAGCCTGCAATATTAGGAAAGGAAAAAAATCAATATGTCTATCGCTGTTAATGAGGAAAACTTACATCTTCAGCCAAGGGTTTCCAGTATTCCAGAATTGAAGGTGTTTGAACACGTTGAGGATCAGTTAAAGCATTCTGGAAATTCAAGAAATTTGGTGTAAATCAATGATTAAGAAAAGTCAAACAGTATTATGATGACCAATAGAATGGAAATGAAGAAATATTTTTTAACCAAAGAAAAAAACAATCAATTTAAGTAGAATATTATACTTTTGGCTAAGGACCTCACTCAATCTACAAAACTGACTTGTAAGCTTGAGGACTGCTCAAGCCTTATATGTAATACTTAGGCCATATATCTAATCAGTATGCAATCCTTGCACGCAGCACAATGATGGTGCTGGAGGACACAACAAAGAAGGCAGTCCAAAATTTACGCAATTAAGGTGGCTAGGAGAAGACCACAATTAAGGAGCGACCCAATCCAAGGGTTTGTAAGTAGCGATCGGAGGAACCACAACTGTCTATTTTTTCTCAACTAATTTTCCTTTATTATTTTCATTGATGGCTATATTGACATAATAAAGAATTATCATAAAAACAGGAAAGATTTATATACTGTAAAGCATGGGGTTTGACTAAGCAACTCAAAAGTCTGAACTTACAACCAGAGCACATTGATGTTAAACATGCAACTATCTACGCATACTTCCAAGTTCTAACCCTAGTGTTCAGCCTCCACAAGAGTCAACTTCTACAGAACTGGACCTAGCATATTTAGCACGAGCCACAAGTTCTGTAAATAAAAATATACCGGATTTTGATCTGCCCACTTCCACAACTGAGACAGTTCTTTGTTACCCAATCTCCATCTTGGCTTACTGAAAATTAAGAGACAGAACAGCGTAAGCAGACAATCTGAGCATGGTGAATAGGACCCATATGAATAGTAGCATAAGAATAGAAGAAAGAAATCTACAATGATTAAACACTAATTTTGTTTTATAAAGCATGAAGCCCCTCATGCACCTATGGTTTTGCCTAGTTATATCGTGTATGCTTGTAACATCAACTTAAAATTGATTTTCTTTGTTCTGAGATACTTAATATTTTGACTTAGTTGACTACTTTTTAAGTTGAACAAATATTCCTTCTATGTTTCCAGCGTTTAAGTTTTCAAATAAGTTCATTATGGGAGACATCGCATGGTACGAAATAAAATAATTGTGCTGTTTCAAAACTGGTTTCACATTGCACCCTCCCCACCAAAGAAAAGGAACTCAGTAGAGGGAGACTGGGTGACCTACAGGCTACAGTGAAAGTATACTCCGTGGACAATACTTTAATGAACTTATAAGTTAACATTGATGGATGTGTGTTTTTACGGTTTTACCCCTTTAGTCGTCAAAAAATATCGCAATGTAATAAAAACACATGATGAAGGTTATTACCACGAAGAGGAGCACTAGCAATACTCACTCTAAACTCTCTTTCCAGCACTCACTCTCTTATTGGGTGAAATTCAAGTGGATCTCATCATATAGGAAATGGGCCCCACATGAAATGTTGAGACCCACGTGATTTTCACTGAATGAGAGTAAATCTTGCAAAGAGAGTGTTAGGTGGGTGTTGCTAGCACTACACTTATCATGAATGAATCTATTAATTTTACATGACACCCTTTTGAGACAAGAATCAAGGGGTAGGGCTTTTTGTTTTTTACTTCGCAGCATCAAAACAAGGTTATAACTTCTTTCACACAACTAACAACATCAAAAGAAGGCCATCAATTGCGGCAGCGTAAATTGCATGTAAGCAGAAATGAATTTGAATGAATCAATAACTTCTATTCAAATTGAGAAGTAATTCTCTAATTAGAGCAACATCAATTCAAAACGACAGCATTACAATTAATGAACATATGAATTCAGAAACAAAGACCTTGAAGAAAGGAGGGTTTTGTTATTATCATATGCTAGGAGATTATGAGTGATTTCTAATCCTATAAACTAAAGCCATTAAAACACGATAAATATTTTTTTAAACAAAAAGCATACCGTTTCTTCGACCCATCTGGTGCCGCTTTCTTCTCTGTAGGTTGTTTTTCATATGGTGGGCAGCCATCACGTTTCCACCACACCTAAAAAATACATGAAAGGCATTTATACAGATAGTAAATATTGATGTTAACGATAACTAGCAATCACATGTTTATGTGCAAAAGAACATACGGAGGAAGTGTTGGAAGATGCTCACCCAATTCTTTTCTCGTTCTAATATATGCTCAATTTTGTGAAGGAACTCTTTCCCTTTGGGTGGAGTCAGTTCAATAAGTTTTTTAACACGTTCTTCACATGATGTGATCTCATCTTTCTGAATTACAAAAGGAAATGAGTTACATGTGAACAATGCATTTTCAATCAAAACAGCAGCTACTATAACCTTAGAAAACGCTAAAATAAGGCCCTTCCTTAAGTAATAACCAATTCATGTTTCTCAGATGACGGGAAAGTAAAGACAAAAATAACAAAGGAGATGTTTGACGGAGTACATACAACCTGATATCTAACAAAATGGACGGTACTGCCGTAAAAATAAACTTACCAAAACTAATAGGAGCATCCAGCAGTTAAATATTACTTTTGGGGAAAACAAAAGAACATGTGTTGTCAATCGCAGAAAAAACATATTACATTTTGTCCTTATTGATTGAGAATCGTATTTGTGGCTAGTGGTTTGTTCAAATTCTGCTACGCTGCGATGTTTTAGTGGTACTATAGCGGTTTGTTAAAATTCCACTACACTATAGAGCTACTATTTGAAAACACTAAAAAGAACTGTTAGTTGAGCACAATGTATTAAATGGGAATCTTGGATTCCCATCTCCCATTTGGGAATGTTTTGCTAGGAAACAAAATACTTCTAAAAAAATCCTGTCAATGTTAGTTTCCTTGGAATACTTTTTAGAACACATTCATATCAAACATGCAAATTCATTTTTTTTTTAATATTTTTAAAAATTTCCCGACCAAACACCCTTAAGAGAAACAGTAGAAATCATTTCATGTAAGCCAATAATTGCACTTAACAAATATTAGGTGCTAAGGAAGGCATGTAATGTTTTCACAACTGAGAGTATGAAAATTAGGTACTAGCCAATGTAGCCGCGTTACCTAAAGAGTACAAAGAAGGCGGTACTAACCATGGTTTCAGATGGCAGATCCTTGTCACCTTTTCCAGGGGCCTAAAAGCAAATGACGGAGAAACCACCAGCTAATATTAGATAAAAAACTAAATACTATTTGTACATCACATAGAAATTAGCCTTCGTAAAATTATTACCTTCAAATAATTAAACAATATGAGACACTGCACAAGAACATGACGTCGAAAACTTGGATCCTTCAACTATCAAGAATTCAATCGATAACAAGAAACAAACAAGAGAGAATACTGAGTCAGGACTTGAACATCTTTGCAGAAAAAAATGATGACACATTTTTAGTAATAAGCATCAAGATTTGGCCAAACTGCTCACCTCTAGACCCATTAGTTTACTGCTTGTGAGATATTTTATACTAAAGTTAACTGCCTCTTCTTCCAAATTATTAGCATCTCCCTCTTCGTCACTTAAAGGTTGTGCTTCAAATGTATTCAGTACAACCTTCAATCCAACAAAAATTCTTATGTAAAAAGAAAAGAACAGAAGCAGTTTGATAATTGAGAAAAAAATGCATCCATGCAGACAAAAAACTATGAAATAAAAGATTACCAACAAGCTGGAGGTGAACTTTTTCCACTTAAATGTAGAGTGAATTATAGGAGCAGGGTTAGAAAAATATTCCTGCATCAAGTTAACAGAAAGTGATTAAAATATTTGTTTTAGGTTCTTTTATTGAAAGAAAATAAAACACTACCCTGCAGTATGTAGTTGAAGTTGTATAATTTCGGCTTTAACATGTAGAAGTAGAACCATTTACGACAAATTTTATATTGAAAATCGTGTCAAATAGCAAGGCAAGCCTCAAGTTGAGAAAAAGGAATAGACCTCCCTATCAAGAACTAAAATTTCATTGAAAACTTACCTGTAAGCCCCAAAAAGTTTCATAAAAATTGAAATCAATGCATATGCCTGGAAAGCATGGAAAATAAATCATTAGCTGGAGTAAAAAAAAATATAAACTTCAATTAATAACTTGTTTTTATAAGAATGAATTAAGAATGGCAATCAAGCAAGCAAAGACAATAAGCAAAAACGTACCTTCTACGGGTTCTTTCTCATATTTTGTTTCATTTGATGTGTTAAAAACTCCTTTGATATTTAAGGCTGCAAAAGTTTATCAAAAACAGCAAAGTGACTAGGCGCTCAATAAAATGAAATTTGAGCTATTAGTTAAGATAGACTTCACAGAACTGTACCAGATCGCTCTGATAATGGAAAGAAATGTGCCAGAAACATGAGAATTCTTCCGCAAAAGACCACATCATTTGCCTACAACATCCATACAAACACATTGAATTATGGCAATCATGGGAAGAATAATTTATCCTACATAACCCTAAGGGTCTGTTTGGTTCGAGAATTAGGAGGGGAGGGGAGGGGAGGGGAGGGGAGGGATTTTAACGTTGGGGAGGGGAGATATTTTAATTAAAAACGTGTTTGGTTCGCAAAGGGAGTGGAGGGATTTTAAAATTATTTTACCGTTTTACCCTTAAACTTAATTAAATAA
>Ga0228710_1002989_pt1 | contig 26919 bp, 18 predicted proteins | sample MedpolnodulmetaG_FD_177995 | JGI IMG/M metagenome (GOLD analysis project Ga0228710, IMG submission 177995) | Root nodule microbial communities from Medicago polymorpha collected in Santa Monica, California, United States - pink nodules | ecosystem: Host-associated > Plants > Roots > Nodule... | reverse complement strand
TCCTTTGCTCTTGAACTTGTTCAATCAGAATCTCTAAGAATAATACTTTGATTATGGATCCTGCACACTTGAACAAATTGTTTAGCATATCCAATTGATTATTTTTAATACCTTGTTATTGTCAAAACTCAATAGGTGACTTGTGAAACCCCCTTGTTCCAACAACGGGATGGGGATTTTGTTATGTTTTCCATTGTTGCGTATTATTTATGAACTATGTTGTTGACCCCTTTGAATCAAGATTTTGATTAAGTTGTTTAAGTTGAGGTCGTAGTGCCAAGGTTGTTGAATTAAGAAACTAATTTTTCGCTGCGATGTAGTTGAATTTTGACAAGGTTGTTTTAATAAATAGTAACTTTACTCTATTTATATTTTAAACGTAGTGTGGCATTCCGTTTTACGTTGAATACTCTGATTTATGTGTATTATTTACATTGTTGGGAAAACGGGATGTTACACATGGCAGCATGAGCTTGGCTACATGGCTTGGTATGCCAAAGTCTCTCACCCTTGGATTATCCCACCTGATGAATGATCTCCTCCCAGACCGGCGAACGTGGAGCAGATTATAGAAGAGGAACATGCCAGAGAGATACCTGACACACTAACGATCATCAGGGATGTCGTGCAGATGGCTGATAATGTTGTGGCCATGCAGGTCGAGATGACTAAAGAGGAGTTGGTGTAGGAGATGATCCGGATTGGCAGTACTGGTCGCCCTGCCCTTACGTATCAGATTGTCAGGCAGCGCAGGGGCCAGAGGCATCGTAGGCAGCAAGGTTGATTATCATTAGCCTATTTTTTTATGTACATTTTGACTTTTATTATGGTGATGTATTATTATGACATGTTTCGTACCTTGTGATATTTCTATGACATTTACGTACGTACCTTTTATATTATTTCTTGCGTTTTAATTTTATCATGCTAATTACTTCGTACCTTTTATATTGATGAATTTGAAATTGGATGGAAAGAGTGAAAAAATTTGTTTAAGTATATGTAAAACATGTTCAAATGTGGGGGAAAATGGAAGGAAAGCTGCTGAAAATTGAGCCAAGAACGCAGCAGTTAACAGCCGTTGGCTGTAACGGTAGTTAACTACCCCTGGCCTCAGTGGCAGTTAACTACTGTCGGATCTCACAACGGTAGTTAACTACCGCTGGGGGCTTTTATGAAATTTCCATGTGTTATTAGGAAGGTTTCAAAGTCAGAACAACAATTTCCAAAGATCTCTTTATCATGAGAACTGCTCTTTACCCAAAAGCTTTTGCTCATTCCCAAGTGAAAAGACCAAAATACCCCTGCGTGAGTTAACTCACGCTGCATGAGTTAACCCACGTTAGTGTTAAATTTGCGTGAGTTAACTCACGCTATGTGACTTAAGTCACGCAGAAAAAACACACACTAAAACTCAGTGTGAGTTAACTCACACTGGTTTTGTTTCATCCATATTCCAACTTTTTCACACATTGCGTGGCTAGGAAAACGTGTGGTGGTTATTGATTGTACTATATTAAAACTGATGTTTGACCTTTTGGACTTATACATAAATAATGTGGAGCCATGTGAAGAGGATATCAATGGCAGATGTACATGGCACATTAATTGTACTGTGTAATGAGCTACTCTCTTATTAATCAATGACATGCCATGCTGCTGTCCCACCACCACTTTTTAGTGGAATCAATAGTCATCACACATTTTCCTAGCCACACAATATGTGAAAACGCTGGAATATAGATGAAATAAATTTAATGTGTTTTTTTTGCGTGACTTAAGTCATACAGCGTGAGTTAACTCATGTAAATTTAACACTAGCGTGAGTTAACTTACGCATGGATGTTTTGATCTTTTCACTTGAAAATGAACAAAAACTTTTGGGTAAAGAGCAGAATTCCTTTATCATCTCATAAACTTGTTCTTTAAAAAAAAATAAAAAAAATCTCATAAACTGGTTTGATAATAATGCTGTTCGCACCCCCGTATTTGATATTAACACACTCCCTCTCTTTTGACCACTAAATGAACCAAATCGTTCTTATCTGTTCCTTTTCTTTCTTTGTTTCTTTGATCCTCTTTTTCTCTCTCAAGAGGCAATGATGACATTGGTTTTGGAGTGTGGATCCATCGCCGTTGAAGAATTCTTGCCGCCGATGGCATGGCATTCTTTGGATCGAGATGTATCCAATTGCAGTCATTCCTGGCGGTGCTTTTTCAACGATCGATCCCATCTTTGTTCCAAATCTGAGCCTCTGAATTGGATTCAATCAACCATGTTCTTGTTTGTTTTTGGAGTTATCTTAACGCGATGTTGGCTAGAGTTATATGGAATGAAAGATGTGAATTTCTTTTTGAATTCTATTCATTCAATTTTCTCTCTCTCGTTCCATATATCGTCTAATTAACAAACTGTTAATATTTATATATATTTTTTCCATGAATTTTTATTCTTGTAAGATGTATATATAGTTAAAGATTGGTTAGAATTGGTTTATGGTAGTTTCAAGTTAATTAGGATTAGGTGAAAATTTGTTATGTTAATTACACACGAGCCCGTTTGGATTGACTTATTTGAGCTTTTTCTGACATTTGCCATTTTATGATATTTGTTATGTTAATATGTTAATTACACACAAGCCCGTTTGGATTGACTTATATACTGGTTTCGTTGGGGCTAATGAATAATGACTCAGTTGATAATGAATTGACTTAACCCTGCAACGCGGTACCTCTTTAGTAGGTGATCTGGGAGTACCCTCGTGAGCTCTCGAGTCAAACTCATCTAAACTTTTTGTAACTAAAGTATGATGTTGGTTTCGTGGTTAAACGTGTGTTGATCATGTTCCTACTCCAATTTGAAAGTCACGTTTATTTAATGTGTTAGACATAAACATATATAACCAATGCTAAATTTAGTTGTGTGAACTTTGCAAGAAATAAAAGCTTTGTGATGGAAATTTTACATTTTAAAATTGATTGCCTTGTATTGTTGTTAGATCAGCTTTTAGTTTCACTTAACTATGAAGGTGTAGTTACATATTATGTTATTGCATAGCATGAGAAACCGGGAAGAATTGTGGTTCTAGCAAACTTTTGAGGGAGGACAAAGATTTACCTTCTTCCAACAAGGATGATAACAATGATGGATTTGCTTTGTTGTATGGATTATATTCAAATTCCTTTTTAATTGTTTAATATTTTCGCTAAGATAAAATTATGATGACAAAATTGGTTCATGATTCATTGTAGCTTGATAAATAGTATGTATATATATTTCAATTACATATTTTTAGTGGTTCACTTGAATCTGATTTTAAGTTTCTTGTTTGTCCTGTAAATTTTCGCATTTGTAATACTGAACTGAGCAGAATGGTAATTCTTGCACAACCTTTAAGATTTAGTTTAGCCTGGATTTGTTTGTATCAATTGGTTTGATGAATATTCCAGATTCTCTCAATCCAAGCAGAAAAGCATTCATTCTGTTTCATCCCAATAATTGTGTTTGGAGAAGTAGGTGGATCAACAACGATTGCAACCTGTAGAGGTACAAGAGCATGTGGCGGTGGTTTCAATTCAACTGGAACAGTACTCAATAGATCACCAGGATTAGCTGATAAGATGGAAGACACGTGGTTCAAATCGCTGCATGGACTTCCTGCAAATTGTAAAACGGTAAATAAAGTTTCAACTTTTTCTTTTGAAAAATAATGTCATGGTTACTGGTATAATGTCCAGGAAGATCATAGTTGCTTTGATCAAATAAGTGAGGTAAACATAATGATAAATCTGCTTGCAGTGACTGGAAAATCGGCCACAATTCCATGAACCTTGACTGTTTCAATGTAAGTAGCAATAACAACATTAAGATCTGACAAATAATGGAATGCCAATGACATGTATTCGTTTTTGAGAGTATGGACGAATACTGGTAGGTTTGCATCTTTCAGATCTGTAACAACATTTGTTAATCCTATCAACAAGGAATCAGCTGATTTGATAGGAGTTTTTGGGAAGATTCACTGCTTCTGTGTACTTCTTTATTTCTTCCACTGTGTGAACTGGTATATTGTCTATTTTATCTGGAATGAACAACACCCTTTTTTAAGATAGGATATCTTTAAACGTGGATAGTACCGAAGTGTCGTCTGATTGGATGAGGTCTTGTTGTGTGGGTTTTTTTGTCAAAGGTAGCATTTCTCAAAGCAGTGGTTACATCACCTACAATGTCAAGACCCTTATTGGATGCAAGGTAAGCAACATCCTGTGAAGCAAATAGAGTTAGCATTTAGCATCAGTAGGAAATTTTCAATTTCAAATACAAGTATTACAGGGAATTTGCGATGTTGCTCACATGTATGTTGATCAAAATGCCAACAACTGCCTTTGTCTTGACTTATTCCAAAAATTGAGGAAGTATAACAAATTAAACGTTCTTCTTATTTACCTTACCGGGTTTCTTTGAAAGTCGTTGCCTGTAGGCTTGACCATTTGAGTTTATTATTGAACTCTTAAAAGTTTGTAATTTGAATATGAACTATTGCTCTAATGAAGTATTTACGTATTAATTTTTTAATCTCGGCCCATGTTAGGTCAAAGAGAAAATTCCACTTTTTGGTTGAAGTTCTGGGACATTGGAAGTTCGTGATATGAATTTAGTCACAACAGTGGTTTCTGCTATTAGATCTGCGGTATTCGCGCGGAAGACAATTCCATCTTTTGTCATTTGCAGTGAGAAATCTATGATGTCAGTGCCATCAGTTATAGCTTGCTGATATGCAAGATCAGCGCTGCCTGGGTAAACACCGCTCACTCCGTTGTTGGTTCTGGTTGAAGTTGGTACTGCCCATAAGGTTATAGACTTGTTTATTTTTTTGATTTTTCATGTCACAACTCATAACTATACAAGTGTTGCAGGAAGTTCTAAATATTTGTCATGTTTAACCGGCAATATGAATTGTTTAGGGGCTATGATGTCTGATGCAACTCATTGATTGTCATTAGATCCTTTACTATAGTGCCATATGGCAGTTTGGGTGTTTGTTCGACATCCATCGCGTTAAGAAGTTGAAAAATGACCTCAGTTGCCTTGTTTGATTTTCCAGCGTTACTCCTCAAGAAACCAATATCAGGAGACGAAACAAACTCTGGGATAAACTATCAAAATCTATAGAACATTATCGACTGTTTCTATTGTCTTTTAAGTTTTCTTAATGCTGCATTCTGCAACAAGAAGAAATCAATTAACATACATATTTTACATTTAAAAAAAATTAAAGAATGAACTGTGGTGCTTCATGATTTTCAATTTCAACAAAGAGAGAGAATAGGAACATTCAACCAAAAACCCTAGTGATGCTTTGCTACTTAGGAGAGTATAAACATTAAGAATTGGGTAAGAACCATAGTAAAATCTGGGTTGACAAAATATAGCCTGATTCACTGAAATTCATAGCAAAGAAAATTGATGGTTGCTCAATAGGCACATCAAAACTGCTCACTTGGCTGAAGAAAAGCAGATTGAGAGTCACGATCCAATCAGATTTTGTACACAAAAACAGTCGATCGAGAGGTACCATCCGATCAAATTTCACACGCAAAAACAACTGATCATGAATTAAGACCTTATCGGAAGTGAAAATGAATTATCTATTGAGCAACTTTCAAGAGAATCTTGAGTTCAAAGTTCCAATGTTGAAAGAAAATTACTCTGTTGCGCTTTGGTAAGGCAAAACACCAAAAAAAAAATTCTATTTCTTTTTAAGGGGAGAACACCAATTTTGATATGTACCATTTTTTTTCCACCAAATACATTCATTCCGTCTTTGTACATTCATTATGCCTTCATTCAAATCATTTATAAAAGAAACAAAATAAAATCATAATCATTCATTCATACGATAAAGTCATTCTTTCCAACAAATAAATAAAAAAAAACATTCAATTACATGAAATTGAATGTTAGCATAATCCAAAACAAATTTATTATTTACAACCAAAGGTCCAAAACGAACTAAACATCAAACTAATAATTTTGTTTGAGGTGCTGGGTTGGAGAAAATGAATGCTTATTAAATATTACCGTTAGATCGGTGGTGTAGACATAGAGGATCCATTTAAGCACTCAATTTGGGGTGCTCTATTTTGAATGGTCTAAGTGACAACCTATAAGCCGAAAAAGACAGCTTGCAAGAATGGATGCCAATGAAAAGTTAATGTTTTGAAAAAATAGTAATTAAAAGACATGACCACATTTAGTGAAGCCTTGAATCACAATTTTTTTTCATTCAAAAGGTTCAAACCTTGCTTAAGAGAACCAAATTCAATTCCAACTCAAACAAAAATAATGTTGGTGGCATCTTTGTGGTCGAATACATGCGTAAAATAAAATAAACAATTTCAAATATAAATTTAAATTGATTCAAAATCAATATTTCTTTACACAGATTAATTCAAACTACGGTACATTTGAAAATATAGTCAAAACTGATATTATTGTTGATAAATTTTATTAGATCATAGAGTTGACAATCAAAAATTGATTTCGTTTCTTTAATATGGCTGATTAGCCTAGAGACAATTAAAACTCTAATTTTGTATAGTAAATCATTTGAAGAATGAGAAATTACTATTATTAAAAACAATGCCATTAATTGCCATTTTTAATAGTCATTTTACAATTGTTTGATATGAATTTTAAACTCAAATTTTTACTACAACGTTGATAGATCATGAACAAAAACTAGAACCTATGTACGCTATTATCTTTATAATAAAATTTTGTCTTGCTTCAAATAAAAAGTACATGTGACATCTTCACATTCCCCGTCACATTTAATGCATTAGATAAATCACATTTAATAAAATTATTATATGAAATATCATTAGATAAATTTAACAATGAGAAATTCATAGAGTGACTCACATAAAACTAACAAAATTATTTAAAAAGTATTTAGTCACATCTATATTATAATTTTATTTTTCATTAATTTTTTCTTGGTTTTGTGTGTGCGCCTAAAATTGAAGTGTTGGATATGTGTCCAACCAAGACTTTCTCTCATAAAGTTGCCATGGGTTTAGTACGATATGAGAGTGAATGAATGAAAACATAATGAGTTTGATGTTTCGATCTCCACTTCTAAAACTAAAACTAGTATTATTTTATGTTTATATGTTTTTTAAGGTGGAATTATTTTATGTTTAAAACATGTAAAATCAATATTATTGTAATATGAAATATCAACACTCAACACATTTGAATTTCTTATTATAAATTTAATAGATAATTAATGATTAATTAATATTTGAATTAATAAAAGGAATTAGTATAATATTTTGACCATCTTTCTTTCAAAAAGGTATTATATTTTGACCAATATACTTTGACCGAAATTTAATTAGGGTAGTTTTTTTACTTGACTAAAAAGACGGGGTAGTTAATTACCCAATAACATTAACAAATAAAAATTTTAATAAAGTCAAAAAATTTTTTTGCTAATAAAGTGAAATTCATTTGGCAGGGCTCTTTATATCGAGACTCTTTGGTACTACTTACAAGACTTTTTCTAACCGATGCCTCCAGTATACCAGTTAATAAAGTAAAAACAAAAAAATTTAAATTTTTTTTTACAAAAGAGAAAATTTTAAGTTGAAAATGACACTTTTTAAACTTTTGATGCGTTGATCGCACAACTTTCAATTCAAATATTATTATATTTGATTCTTTAATCAGCGCCTCGGACACCGGTTAACATTTTCGTAAGAAAAAATTGTAGTTTTCTTTAAAAAAAAAATAAAATTTGCAAGATAATTAATGTGTCATTTGTACTCCCTCTGGTCTTATTTATAAGAAACATTTGACTTTTTTGATTGATTGCATAAATGATGTATTTGGTCTATATTCTATACCAAGTACATTAATTACTCAATAAATCTAAAAAGTCAATTTTTTTCTTATAAATAGGACCGGAGGGAGTACTAATATAAATATGACCAATTTTTATTTTTTTTTTCCAAAAATTTTCTTATAAACATGACAACGGGAGGGAGTATCTTATTAGTCGATCATTGCACTTAAATTTATAAAGTATCTTGTTTTTTAGGACACACAATTCTTCGAAAAAGATTTATTTGCGTGAAAAATGTTTGATCTTTTTGTAATTGTGGATATATTTATCAAAAGTTAATTAATGTACTTTGATATTTGAAAAAGATCTTATAAAAAAAAGATAATAAAATTTCGCAAAAAGAAACTTATATTTCTGGACTGAGGTTTCAAAAAATCTATATAATGTTCCCTAAAAAAAAATCTATATAATGCACATGCAAATCCTCAATCTTAACAAATCTATAAGGTGAAATTATACACAATGGCTTCTCGTTTGCATCAATTTTTTCTTTTCTGCATTTTGTGCATTGCTTTAGTTTTGGTTCCAGCAGGTAACGAAATAATTGTAGTTTTATATTTTTATTTTTCTTTTCGATATGAAATTTACCCAAAACAACATGGAAATTGATTACGTTTCATCAATATATTCATTCTATATGTTTTCTTCATGTTTTTGCAGAATAGTAATACACTTTTTTTTTCCTAACTAGTTTGGTGGGTAAAAGTCACCCTTAAAACAAATAAGTGAAATTTTGAGGGTTCGAATCCTAATCCTTGCATACTGCAACGTCCTTATAAATTGAGCTATACTCACGAGGACAATACATTATTATTTCTAAGATCAATGATTATTTTTTTTGCACCATATACTAGCGATCTACGGTGTAAAATTTTAATGAAAAATGGCTAGCTTTCTTAACCATATTGATTAACTTTCTTTTGATTGTAGCAACTGAGACTTTTCAAGAGCCTCCAGGAATGACAAATTGTGGAGAAACAACATGTGCAAAGGGTGATGGAGTTTGCTATAAATCTTGCATCGAAGAGGGCTTCAATAGAGGTGGTGATTGTTTATTTCATAACAATCACAAAGATGAGATTTGCTGTTGTTACAAGAATGAGTCATCATTGTCTCCAAATTACAACTTGAACTAACTTTCGTAGATGGTTTTATTGAAATAATAATGAAAATAATATTACATTAATTCACTTTGATTTAATATTTTTCAATTTGCTTTACTTTAAAATTTGACCGGTTCTATACTCGTAAGCATAACTCAACTGATAGAGACGATACATTGTTATATATAAGAGCTGGGGTTCGAACTCCAGACAGTGGCGGATCTAGGACCCAGAGTCAGAGGGTGCGAAATTTTTAACTTTTATTAATTAATATTAAAATTAATTTTTTTAAAATATATGTATATATTTGGTTACCAAAGTTTGATCTAGTCATTTTTCATAGAATTTAATAAATATGCGCCGAGAATGTAACATGATTTTACACATGCATCTAATGATATGTAGTTGAAAATCCATGAGTTGTTGTATTGATTAATTGATGTAGAAGTAGAAACACATCATTGCATGCACGTTTAAAATAAAGAGTAAAATACACTCCCCTCCCTTGAGTGATTGTAATATTACACTCCCCTCCCCTCTTGTTTTAAAACACACACTTCCCTCCCTTCTTAGATGATAATATGATATATTTAGTCCATTTTAAAATTTTCAATTAAATTTTGTAGTTAATCTCCATTAGACACCAAGTTCATTACTATAATACCCTTTTCCTTACAAAATGTCTTCATCTTTCATTCGTTTACATCACCATAGTTGCCATCGTTGAGATTAGAAATTTCAATTTTGCCTTCAATTTCTCTCTAAACTAACCACCCTATGTCTATTTGTGTGCATCTTTCTCTCCATTTTTCCCCCTTAAAATATACTTGATTGCAACGATGATGGCTGCCAATAGATGAGGAATGTGTTTCCCAATTTCAGTGAAGAAAGACATGTGCTTCCCAATTTCAACGCATATGTCCAAGTAATTTGAAGAGAATAAATAGCACAGTTATCAATTGCGTGGGTTATGATGACTGATGATGTTTTTTTTTAGATAAGCATGTGTGGTGATGTTGATGGCATTAGGCAAAAGGGTATTAACGTAATAAATAAAATTTCTAATGAAATTTGATTTAAACTTAACTGAAAAAATTTAAATGGATTAAATATATTATATTATTATCTCTCAAGGGAGGAAAATGTGAGTTTTAAAACTAGAGGGGAGTGTAATATTACAATCTTTTAAGGGAGGGGAGTGTATTTTACTCTAAAATAAATTAATAGTTAGTGCATAGAATTATTTTTTTTAAAGAGTTAGTCCATAGAAATTAAATTTGTTTTTTTTTTTTTTATCAATGTAGTATATTTTAAACCACTAAATTTACATTTTTGTTACTTTTACCCAATAAAAAATATCTGAATTTACAATTCATCAAAATAATAAAAGTATTTATCACTATGAATTTAAAAGAGTATCATTTACATTTCATACAAATAATCATAATTATAGTCTTTAAAGCAAAAGGAAAAAAAACAATAAATTAACAAAAATTAGATAGTGGAATTTGTCAAAAAAAAGAAAGATACTGGAATGAATTTTTTTGTGGGAGTAGTTTATGGTACATTACGAGTCAAAATCCTTTGATTTAGTCGTTATATTATTTAGGGTTTATCTAACATATGCAATATTGCACATGTTAAGGAAACTAAAAATAAAAACTTTTCATTGAAAATCATCAATTATTTATTAAAAAGTATTTATTTAATATAGATTACATAAGTTTCAAGACAAATTTACCACTTTAAATTTATTAACATATGCAAATTTGTACATGATAAAAAAACTCTATTATTTATTTGCAACCACGCTAAAGCCTTTGATTTAGTGGAGTGTATGAGTATTAGCCTTACGACATTTATGAAAAACTAAAAGTATACCTATTACAGTAAATGCCAGCATTAAAAGTCATTTTAAGGAAAAAATAACAGCATTAAACACGCCAGTCAATGGGAAATTAATAGCACTAAACATGCCAGTAAATATCAGTTGCACTAGTCTGACTTAGTCTTTGATGAGGTGCAAAACTAAAATATCAGAGTGTGCAAATAGCAATAAAACAAGGATTTTTGGTGCAAATAGCAAAGATCCAGGTTGTGCACCCTGACTCCAGACACCTTATTTATACATTTTAAAAAGTGAATTTTAATCCTTAGATTACTTGACAAATTTTTTTTTGACCCGTTCTTGCATATCGATAATCTTTTGTGTGTAATTTGCAATGAGGCACGTTTACGTTTGTTTTATATTTTTTAAAAACATAAACAAAAGTATACGTAAACTAGTTTGGACACCCGTGTCAAGCACGGGTTAGACTGTCGACTATTTATTTTTATTATATAAACATTAATTAAATGAAAACTTCATTATTTTTATACATAATATATCAATAGCACGTATCGTTATTGTTTTATTAATTAAACATTATATATTAATTCTAACGCATATATATTTATTTAGATTTTCGTATCGCTAAACAACAATAATTTAACGCATGTAACACTTAAATAGTAATCTTTAATGATGGAAGATCTCACACGGATAGATAAAATTAAGCAGTTAATTTTAATATGGATATCAATAATAAATGAATTAATCCAAAAATAAAGCAAAATTGATTATGGAGATATGAGTACTTTTTTTTGTGTACTTCCTATAATTGGTGTGTTGGGGTCTCAAACTCAACCAGTGCATATATAATGAATCATCTCTACCAATTGAGTTAAGCTCACATAAACTTAATAAACTTTTCCGTTAAAAAAAAAAATTCTATATTTTTGGTCAATTGATCTCCATACCAGATACCCTTATATATAGTTTCTTTCAAACTCCATGATTTCTTTCATGCATATACTGGATTCAACTTAACATCTAACTTGAATTTGTAATTATTCAACTGTGTGAAAAATAATTATAGCAAATAATGATAAAGACACTAACTATTTAAGACCAACAAAATATCGTCAAAAAGGGTTAAAACAATACTCCATAAATTATAATACGTATGTTCGATGCATAAAAAACATATATCATCTGGAACTACCAGTTAAACGTTGCGAAAAATATCACGGTACATAATATTAGCGGTCTCAGTGCACAATGATCTTCTTCATCCAATATAAGTATTTTCAATCCCTTTTTGGAAGTGAGTCTTGAGTGAATACCGGTTTCGGAAGATATATTCCAACATGAGATGACGACTGACCTTGACTTTTATTTATCGTTATTGTCAAACACAAAGTCAGCGGAACTGTCTCCTTGTTCTACATAAGGATACTTACTTGATGGACCACCACTTTCAACATGATCCCTCACTTGTCGTAACATAAAGTCAGTGGACACTGTATAATGAAATATATATATATATATATATATATTTATTCACGTTAAAAATATTTGTTTGATATATAACGAAAAATACAAAAATAAATTTAAACAATATCATGCCCTAAATGCTTATATCGATTCTTAGACTCATTTTGCATGTCGTATATACAGAGCTGTGCAAATTTCAGTGTAGAATCCGACTCTGGCATCATACTATACCCATGCAATGATAGTTTTAACCACTAAGAACAAAATTTGTAGGTCCACCTCCGTCATTTTTTGTGTGATCAATCTTACCCCCCATTTATGTGAACAAAAACATACTATTGTAAGCTCTAATATTATCCAAATAGTGTTTACTCTTTGGATGATTGCCATGTAACAAATTATATAAAAGTTCCGAAGCTTTTTTAAGGTGCGGAAGGTTCACTTTTCCCTTCATGCAACATAAACAAAATTCAACATTACCTTCACTTCCGCTTCTTTCAACACGTTCACCCAACCACATCTTTGCACCACACCATAAATAATAACTATATCTAAAATAATAGAAATTGAAAATCATATATTCAAACTCGGTCATTTGGTACATGAGTGATTTTGTGTTGTTGGTAGATCCCCCTGATGTAATAAAAAAACGCATATGATAAGAAATTAGTTCGGAAGTAGGGAAAATCTTTAACATTTAGAGTTCAAATTTAAAACCAAGCATCACAACATATAACATTACTTAGTCCATGTGTTGATACACTAATTTTACTATGATATGCCTTGAGTGGTCGGAAAAATATCTGGTAATTCATCATCAGATATATTGTCAATATCAAGAACCATTGATCTTACAATAAAAGATGAGAGAGAGCGAGAAGAGAAAGACACAAAACAATTATCCTGATTCCTTTTACAATCTGGAAGTAGTTCAGTCCCCTTTGCACTTCCAAGGAGAATTTCACTATAATCCAATCCGATCACAAATGCTCAAGCACACAAGCAAGAGACTTCAAATACTCAAGCACACAAGCAAGAGATTTCCTATGCTCAAGTACAAAAGCAAGAGACTTTTCCACAAACAAATTACAAAGAAATAAGTTTGGGTTGAACACTTGATATACAATCAGTGGTGTTCTCAATCCAAAACTGTTCAGACCCTTGTAAATTCCTTTGCTCTAATTTGTTTTTCCAAAACCAATATTTTGTTTTAAGACTTATAAATATTAGCTTATGGTCATGCACACTTGAACAAATATTAGCATATCCAATTAAACGTTTAATATCTTCTTATCATCAAAACTCAAAGAGGCGTTTTTAAACTCATTTTGTTCCAACAACCGATTCTAGGAAGCCAAGGAAGAGTTATATCTTCTCCTATCATTTCTAGGGTATGTTTTTATCTTTTAGTCTTTTTGTCTTAGTTATCATGTTAAACTAGATATCTATAGGTTAGGTTTCTAAGATGAACTTCTATTTATTTTGTTGGATAATTATTTAATTTATTGTCGTTTTATTTTAGTTTATAGGAGGTGACATTACTAGTATTGAGTAAAATATGTTGAACCTAGGATGTAACTAGTTTATTAATTAGGGAAACAAGCACCAAGGGGAATAAACCTAAGTAAGACCATTGTCCTCGACCTATAGGCAAGGTAGACACTGATAGGGCTTCCCGTTTATAGAACTACTTAGGGGGGAAGGAGAGTGTGATATGAGTGTCCTAAGTTTCAAAAATGGGCCGACCTACAGGAACATTGGCCTTCATTGCCTTGGAATGCCAATTTAAGTTTATGTTTCAATTACCTTTGAATTATCAAGACCCCGCATGTAAGGATCACCGTACGATTAGTAGGTGCAGTTAGCCATCGGAGGGATAGACCTAGATCAACCGAGATAGTATAGACCCAACACGTAAGGATCGACATGCGATCAGCAGGTGCAGCTTGACACCTGACTAGGTTAGAACGTTCAAACGACCTCATCACTTGTATAGTCTACTTAAGATAACTAAATGCGACATTAATGTTATTTATTATCCAACAATATAAACAGGGGGATTCAAAGAGTCCTGACCATTGTTTCCTTTTCTGCAACCAAAAATAGGTAACTTGCTCTGTTGCAAACAGATAAAAATTGCAATCTCAAACCCTTATCTATTTTATTTTATATCGTCAACTTAAAATAAGTAACGTGAGCTGTTTAGACGAAACGACAATCCCTGCGGATACGATACTCTACTTATCACTTTATTACTTGGTAAACTATGTGGTACACTTGCTTAATCTGACCATCAGCGCACTAGATTGAAGTTGATCTGACAATCTGAATTGAACATACATTGTAACAAGACGGGAAAGCAAAACAAGTCCACATAATGATGATAAAATAGTGTAACACTAAGACGACAAAATCACAATAAAAAGCTAAATATATTTGAAATTCACTTATTTAAATAAAAGGCAAGGTGGAAAAATGATTTTGAGGGATGAATGAGGGTAAATAAATTGACCATAAATCACTCCTCTTTAGTGTAGATGTAGGAGAGTAAAGTAGAATTATAAGTGATGGATCACAAAAGAGAATAGGAAAAAAATTACAAATGGACACTAATTATGCAATAGAGGAAGTATTAAATATTTTCATAAATTTTTCAAATTTATTGTAAAAAATATATTAAGTTAAGATTACCACTAATTTAATGGAAATGTTATATTATTATTTTTTTGAATGGATTTACCCTTCACAACTCAATTCTTTTTCAATTTTAAATCTAAATCTACACCATTAGAGAATCCACAAACTAACTCTCTTTTTAGTTGTACTTTTTTGTGTTATAAATTTTTCCTTAATAATAAAATTTGATTATTGAAAGTGAAATCTTTAATCTTTTCGACCGGAAAGTGAAATATTAAATTTTTTTGACCGGAAAGGGAAACTTTAATTAAAGTACCATAAAGAGTGACTGTAATTTGACTAATAAAGTTATAATTTTAAAATGAGGATAGATGAGCATGTCAGTGCTCATCTTCTCGCCACTACACTATAAAAAGAGGAGCATAGAGGGTGAATGTAATTCGACTAAAAAGTATAAGTCCTCTTTGGGATTCTTCAATTCAATAATGTGTTTGCGTGCTTCCACGTAGCCATCTCCGTACGGCGATGAATTATCATTCATTGTCAACTTGTTTACTCTAACCCTCAACGGCTCCATTTTCTTCTCCCTTTATTTTTCTCTCTCTTCCGTCATTGTAGATATTTTAAGAAGTATAGCCATTATTGTAATTTATTTATTTTTTCTCTCTTAATCTTGTACATTTATTTGTTTTATTACCGTAATGAACATTTCTTTTTCATGGACATGATAACCTGAATCAAATCAACCCGATCATCATCGGGTTGGGTTGGTTTGGGTTTGAGGTAAAAAATATGTTTTGTTCACCCAATTCAAACTAATGAATTTAATTGGATTGTGTAATGAATGTGACCAAAATTGTCCCGACCCCACCTACGAGCATCCATAAAGAAGATAAAATACATTGAGATAGAAGTTGAAGAGATATAAATAAGACTAATTTGATTTTATCTATTATCTTGTTTTTGTAATATATTGATCATTTATCTTATTTTCTTGCAACAGATTTTTGTATAGCACATGCTTCAACTCCGTAAGGTTTTTCCTCTAGACTCCCCAAAGTGATGGCTAAATCTCAGATTATAGTTCTCTATAAGGTGTATAAACTATATCACAAGCTTCAATTTCGCAAAGGGTGCTTATTTCATTAACCTTCTTCAATATGTCGTTCTTCCTTTTCTTGTATGTTGCTTCCTTTGCAGCATCATTCGTATTTGAAGTCAAGTTGCAACTTTTTTCTAGTCAAAAAAATGATTATAAAAATGGTAAAACTTTCCTTCAATGTGAATAATGTTGTAAGAAAAGCAACATAAAAGAAAAGGAATAAGGGTCTATTGAAGAGGGTTAATGAAATAAGAACCCTTCGTGGAATTGATGTTTGTACTATAGGTTATGTAACTTATGAACTAAAACCTGAGATTTAGCCATCACCATGGAGAGTCCAAAGTGTTATCAAAGTTTAGGCTTAGCCTTGGAGAATATCAAGAAAATGATGAACAAAGAAACTTTGAAGAAACAAAGGGTTATGAATGGTAAAGAACAAGTGTTGAAACTAAGGAACAAAAATAGGGTGAAAGAGATGACTGATAAATCATATTTATAATTATTTTTAGGATTTATTTACTTGTTTCTTGTCGTTTTATTAAGTCTTTAGGACATTTTTACGACGCTTAAATGCATTTTTGATATCTTAACTTTTAAGAAGTTGCGATTTTGACCCCTTGACAATTTTTTTTATCCTTTACTTTTAGGGAAATATGTTCTTTTGACCCTCTATTTTTAGGGAAATATGGTCTTTTGCCCTTTTATCTTTAGGAAAATATGTTCGTTTTGCACTTTATATTTTGAAAAAGTTGCGATTTTGGCCTCCAGTATTGGGACACGTGGCGTCTTCTCAGCCGCTTGAACATTTAGTAAAGTTAGGGGGTAATATTGTTATTTTTTTATTAGGGGGTTTAAACCGCATCTTTTTAAAATTTAAGTGGTAAAAAATAATTTTATGCCTTTTTTACTATTATTTATTTACTTATTTTCCATTTGTAAGAATGATCTTGGAGATTTGTGAAGATTTTGAATCAAAGGTGATGCATTCAAGCCTTACAAGTCATGGTTTACTTAGATGTCTTCAATAGTGATGAAAGTGGGCAATAGGAGGTAGAAGTAGGATTGTACTGGCTTTAGGCAAAATCGCAACGATAGTTAACTACCTCTGGATAAAACACAACAGTAGTTAACTCCCGTTGGAGGCAAAATTGTATTTTCCATGTATTTTAAGAAAAAAGACATGTAAGAAAAGTTATTTTCAATTTCTTAACATATTGTTGGTTTTACCACCTGGGTCCACAAAGCTCCAACTTTTGTCCATTTACAACACTGCACGATTTGATCGCATGGTACTCACACAAACGGGTAAAGATCCTCTCCATTTATAAAAATAAATGGAAGATGCAATTTATAGAGAGATAGAGACATAAAATATGTAGTGGGTCCTACCATTAAGTGGGTCCCACTATCATTAATTACTTTTTACTTTTTTGTGTGTCTTTATCTCTCCAAATGGTACAAATGGAGAAAATGATAAATGAAGAGGATCTTAACTTCAAACAAACAAACAACAACTTTCATTTCCATAAACATCAATTCATGACACGGTACTCACTATCACACACACACACAACACAACTCTCTTGCGCGCAAATGCCATTCTTGCGTTTGTACCACATTTGCATCATTGATTTCCATCTAGTTATCTTCAACTTCAATGTCACTATTCTGAAGGTTACCCCTCTGATTAAAAGACGACGCCAACGTCTATCCAATGTATCATTTCCGATAATGTTCCTTCCCGACGAGCTCATTGTCGAAGTCCTTTCATTCCTTAAGGTGAAAACCATCGTGCAACTCAAATACTTGAGCAAGTCATGGAACACTCTCATATCTGATCCAACCTTCATCGAAAAGCACCTTAAGAGGTCGTCACAAAAGACACACCTCACGCTTTTTTGGAACCAACACATAAAAGGTTTTAATCTGGTACAGTTCCTTGTGCATCGTTTACTCAAAAATCCATCCATTACTGTTTACAGTGACAATTTCCATCGTTTGAAGTCAAAGAGAAATTGCATGATCGGTTGTTCTTATAAAGGATTACTCTGCTTGCATTTTCATTTTCTACCAAGGACACCAACAGTTATCCATCTAAAGGAATGGCTCCGTTTCTGGAACCCTGCCACTAGCACAAGATCTAAAAACATAGGGGCATTATGTTATAGCACCGCAAATGGCGCAGATATCAGCATTCTTTTGTCCTTGTTTAAGTTCACGATTGGTTATTATACTTAATTCAACAAAAACATATAAGGTTATAACTATTCTTCGTGAAAAGAATGAAGCTTCATGGAAAAATTTGGTTAAGGTTTTCAGTCTAGGTAATAATTGTTGGAGAAATATTGAGAGCTTTATTGTGATTTCTTTTGATAGGTTGGAAATTTAGTATAAATTCCGCCTATGCGCCCTTCGTGATGGTGTGCATCTAAGTGGCACTGTTGACTGGTTGGCTGTGCACAAGATGACTAGTCATGCTGAGCAATTTATGATTTTTGCACTTGATCTTTCGACAGAGAAATACAAGAGGTTTATATTGCCTTCTGGTTTTAACGAGGTGCCATTTTTTCAGCTAGTTCTTAGCGTTCTCATGGATCGTCTTTGTTTTTCATATGATTCCAATAAAATTAAATTTGTTTTATGGCATATGAAGGAGTACAAGGTTATTTTTTTTTTTGGCAAGAAACCACCCACAATATATATTAAAATAAAAGGTAACCAAAAACCTCAAAAGATGGGGGGATCAAGCCAAAAACCCATCAAGTAACAAATCTAAAGCAAGGGAGCCCTAGTTTGTTTCTAGTAAAATCATCCATGATACTTGTGTGTACATTTGCCAACCAAACCATCTCAGTGGATGCTAAACCTAAGTTTGCGAGCTTGTCTGCACAATGATTACCCTCCCTATAGATATGAGTGACCACAAAGCTCATAGATTGAGTGAGTAATAAGCACTGGTTCCATCTTTGCCGTAACTGCCAAGGCACAATGGATATGGATTTAAAAGCTGAGACCACTAGCTTTGAATCCGTTTCCAACCAAAGTTTCCTCCAATTATGTTCATGTGCTATCTCAATAGTTGTCATTGCTCCAACCAATTCAGCTTTTAGCACACTGCCATTTTCAACTTTTATAGCAAAACTTCCCAAATGATCTGCATTGCCATTTCTGAAAATACCTCCACTCCCTGCCAGACCACTCATTCCAGAGGCTGCACCATCTGTGTTAAACTTTATCCAATCAAAAATAGGTGTTCAATGAATCACAAAGTCAGACATGTAATGAGAAGAGACTTTGTTTGTGAAATTTCCAGAGAGATTCACATATGCCTTGATTCTGGTAATAGAGGATCTCCAATGAATCTTAGTGTTGTTGAATCTTATTTGGTTTCTTGCAAACCAAATGGCATTTACTGCATTGATTATTGCTGAAAGGGTGACAACTTTGCATTGAGGGGAGCATTGCTTGTTCATCAAGTTAATTAAATCATCACCTGAGGATATGGAAGCATTTGAGTTGAGGAGAGAAGAAAGCCAGCTCCATATATGATTTGCAAAGGAGCATTCAACGAACAAATGTTTGGTGGATTCAGGTTGCTGGAAACATAAGTTATAGATAGATGGGATGCAAATGCTTCTTGAAATCAAGTTTTCATCAGTTGGTAACCTGTTGTGGAAAATTCTCCAAATAAGCAGAGATTTGGATGGAGGGATTGCTGAATTTCATATGATCTTTCCCCAACTGGTATGTTGGCCATCAGGAGCATGAAAAGTGTAGGCAGCCTTCAAGGACATCAGTCCATTGTCTGCAGGACTCCAAATTCTTTCATCTTCAATTTCCACCATAGGAAGCTCTATCTTGCTGATAATGTTGAGAAGATCTGGGAACATGTTTTGTAATTCATCAGGGATGCACCATTGGTTGTTATGAATGAAATCTTTAACTGATGCTTTGAGGTGAGACTTTATCCAATCAGGGATTTGAAAAAAATCTGCTAAAATCTGACCAGTCCAATTATCATTCCAGAAATTGATTTTGTTTCCATTACAAGGAGTACGGGGTTGAAGAGTCTTGGACTCAATTATTTAAGATTAGTTACCAGAATCTTCCAATGCTTAAAGCTGACCTGGTTTCCAACTGGCTTGCCTTTGTGTAAATGGTGATACGGTGATTTTCGCAAATAAATTTTGCAACCGTGCATTTATCTATAATGTAAGAGATAGAACAGTGGAGAGAATTAAAATTAGAAACTCCATTACTGGTTCTTTCAAACAAAGCATTATGTAGAATGTTTGGTTTCAGTTCGTTGATTGAAAATAAGTTTCTCTTAGACAATGACTTATTGAATTAATTTGAATTCACAGTTTACCTATCCTTGTCGTCATGTAATAATAGATTGTGTGAAATTCATAGTCTAATATAAGATAGAAGATGAGATTTTTAAAAGTAACTACCTAGAACTTGATTCTCTTATAATGAAATTCATTGTCTGAGAAATCTTCTCATAGAAAAATGAAAGATAAATGAAATAGTACTTGACTTGTGAGGACAATAAATTACTCCAAATTGAGGTGCAAGAGAAACATTCAAGATAATAGAGTGAAAGGTATAAGTGGGAAAAAAGGTTAATGAGGAAGTGGCATGAACCAGCAAACATCATTAGATTTATTTAGTCTATTGATTCATTGACAAATGAGAATTTTTATACTGATTTCATATTAGTCTTTAAATATGTTATGATTTTCCTCTAAAATACATGACTTTGACCGTGTTAAATTCTTCAATTCTTGTTTGAATGATTGACATTAGTCATTGTTGCTTAGAAAAATATGCATTTATATAAATTTTGGTGGGTGTCCTAAACATTAAAGTTTAGTTTGCAATGAGGAGGGTACTGTTGTAGTATACTAGTATCTCAAATATATCATTCATGAGTTAAAATTTAGTCAAGTTTTTATTAACAAAGATAATAGTTTCTTAAACCTATATCATGTGAAAAAGCATACATTAGTATCATGCATATAAAATATAGTTTAATAACCAGTAAAAGGTTGATCTATTGATATGATGCGGGCAAATTTTCAGATTGGAAATTGAAACATGCAGAAGAGATTGTGTGGGACGGGCTCATGACTTCTTTATGGGAAGATGTTTGAACAGGGAATGTCTCTCTAAGAGTGAGATTTCCAAGGGTTCAACCCAAAAATCCTCATAGGTAGGTGAGGCAAGTGCCTAGTTGGATGGTGTGTGGGGTGGGATTTTTGGTGGAGGTGTAGATTATTTATATGGGAACAGGCCGCCCTCTTGGTTGAGTTGATGGTGGTGTTGGATCTGTGTCTGATTTTTGTGGGTGCAGATTCTTGGTCTTTGATCTATCCAGTGAGAACGATTGAGTTGCAATGGTTGTAGAGAATGCTCTGATGATCGGTAACAGTTTCCGGTGCGACGACGAAGCGTCTTCTATGGTGGAACGAAAGGTGCCTGCAGGCACGTTAGAACTCCGACGATCAAGTCAGTAATGGAACTGAGAGAGAAAATCTAAAAAGTGTTGTGGAAAGTGTTGTGTACCTGCGGGTGAAGCAAGTTCACCCTTATATAGACGCACTCGTGGCATAACCGTCTCCGGGTTATGCGGCGTACGATCCCGACAATGAGGTGTGCTATGGTGTGGCACGATGCAGGCACATTGGCGTGCTCCTCTTGGTGCGTAGCCTTAAGGCGGCATATTATTGTACATGTGTAGCCGTGTGAGTGGTCCAGAACAGTTGCCCGTCAAGTCGTTGATGCCTTTATGGCTCAATGGCTTTAGTAGAGAAAGGAGACGTTTGGTCAAAGGCGCTCGTCAACGTCTTAGTCCGGTGGCCCTCAATGCATTGTGTCATGAACTGAAGCCTGCCTGCAAAGAGTGTGGCGTCCGTTCATGAGCTAAGCCGGACAACCCTTGAAGTGTTTCATTGGGAAGCTTTGATTCTGTCTGTAAGTGATGGCACCCGACTTCTGAGTTAGTGGGAGTAATTGGCATTTAATGCTTCAAGAAGAATGTTTGAAGATGCGAAAATCGTTCTGTTTCTCTCTCTTCGTGCGTTCGGTTCATGTGTTGTACGCGCTCCTGGAAAAATGTTACACGCGCGTGTGGCTTTGACTGCGTTACATTTTCCCAATACCATCTTTAATTGTTCAGATTGTGGCTCTTTGTTGTTGCTTGATCTGGTCCGTTGGTGTGGACGGTTTTGAGGTTATTTGAGGGGAATTTTCCCTTTGTTTTTCTGCGCAGCCATTTCTTCTTTTTTAGACATTGTTTGTCGAAAAGGGCTCTTCTCTTCTTTCTCGTCTTGATTTTCTTTTCCTTTCCATTTTTCGAAAGCTTGTTGTCTTGAACCCGAAGAAGTGATGATCCCTTTTTGTGTGGGTTATAGAGGAAAATCTCATGTGTTTTTCGTGATGATTTGCGGAAAAGAAGAAGATGTTGAGATTTTTGAAAGGTTCTTTGTTTTTGAGTTGGAATGGATGATTTCGTGGGTAACCTTGTTTTTCTTGAAAAGAGTTTTGGATGACATAGCAGATGTTGCAGCTGAGATGAGGAACTAGCTTTGTTTCGTCCTGTTAAAATGTGGCTCGCTTTCTTTTGCCCCGTTACCCGGATCGTCCTAAGAGTGGAGCTAGGCTTCTTCCTATTGAGCCTTATCCCGCCGACTGGCCCGCCTCATGGGTTTTGAGGAGTTGAGTCTCCTTTTGGTTGGGGGCGTCCTGTTCGGGCGGGCATGGTCTTCTTCAGGTTTGGCCACTTTACAACCAGACTGCCTCTGTCAGGTGGTGGGTAGGACAATCTGGTTTACGATCCAAGCTCCCTCCCGGGTGTCCGTCCGAGGTCGAATGTGATTCATTACCTGGGCGGTCGAAAGGGGTTAGGAAAGGAATTTCCTTCACCGTTGCCCGTAAGTTGGGAAGAAGCTTACGTAGTCCCTTTTTGTTTTAGGATTACTTTCTTTGTATAACTCCGTTGCGACAGCTCCTCTTGTAATTGATTTGAATATTTGAATGAAAAGAAGCTTAAAATCCTTTTTCTTTTTTTTTTGTTGTTGTTGTGCCGCCTAAGCTTTTCCTTTCCCTTTGTCTCCGCGCATTTTATTTTATGCCACATTTTGGATTGTTCGCGCATTTTATTTCATGCCACATTTTGGATTGTTCACACATTTTATTTCATGCCACGTTTTGGATTGTATGCATTTTATTTCATGATACGTTGGGAAGGATTGCCCGGGCGTCTAGTCCGGGTTGCGCTGATGCATTTTGTTTCATGCGGCGCCCAACTTGTTTAGTCCACTCCAATTCAGTTTGTTTCATGCGGCGGCAAGTGCGAGATCCTGGAGCCTTATCGCGTTGATGCATTTTGTTTCATGCGGCGCCTGGTTCATTTTGGTCTGCATTGATGCATTTTATTTCATGCGGTGGATGGCTCTTTCGGTCCGCGTTGATGCATTTTTTTTATGCGGCGAGACCTTCTTTACTTCATATTAATTGGTTGCCCAGGGGAACACTTTCGACCAAGGCTTAGTTCCCCCTTTAGTGGATTTAGGGGCGAGACACTCTACCTTGGGGTGGCTAGCCTTTGAGGCGAGTCCCACAACACTCAAACTACCGGCGTCTAGGGAAACGAGTTATACAAAATGTATGTAAACTAGTTTGTAGACCACCTTTATTTTAGTGCAATGCATTTTACCTTTCCTTTTTCAAAACCCTTTTTTCGATCAAAACCTTTGCACAAAATGCTCCTGAGATCTCTAGTTTGGTCTCGCTTGTAATAATCAGAACTAGCCCGTAGTATGCCAAAAACACAAGCAATCACTACCATCCTTCTTTTAACCAACAACACTGGAGCAGCCCACGGCGAAACACTCGGCCTGATAAACTGTTTCCCGAGCAACTTTTCCAACTGCTTCTTCAACTCACCCAACTCCGATGCAGACATCCGATACGACACAATCGAAATAGAGCTCGTTCCTGGTACCAAATCAATTGCAAACTCAACTCCCATCTCCGACGGTAAGTCGGTAATGTCGTCTGGAAAACTTCTGGAAACTCTTTCACTACCGGCAAATCTCTAACTCCTTTCTCACTTCTTTCCTTCAATGAAGCAAACATCATAAACACACTAGCTTCGCCGTCCAACGACTTCTTCACTTGTTCCGCGGTAAAGAACTTCTCACCCACCTCATCCACTTGCTTAGAGAATGTTATACTCTTGGTTAAGTTAAACAATTATTGTTAACACCAAAAGACAACATCCAGTTCATACCAAAAATCACGTCCATATGCTTCTACGGAAGACACACAAGATCCAACTCAAAGTCAACGGTACCAAAACTAACAGGACACTTAGCACACACTAAGGAAGTAGTCACCAAGCCACTGGCCGGGGTGTCGATGACCATCCCTTGCGATAACGGAGTTACAACCAAATCCAAACGCTCAACACAACTAACCGAGATGAAAGAATGAGTAGCACCAGTATCAACAATTGCTTTTAAAGGAGTACTATTGATACCTCAAACACCTTACCCGCCGCCTTCTTCGGTTTGGTACACTTAGTACTGATATGACCTGCCTCTCCACAGTTGTAGCGCACAATGTCCTTCTTGCATTCAAATTCCTTATGACCTGCCTGCCCACACTTGAAGCCACTATCTCCCTTCTTGCAGTCACTAGAGTAATGACCCAAAATCCCACACTTAAAGCATCTGACATCAACTACACTCGACATAGAGCCTCCACCAACCTCTTTCTTCTTCCCTTTGTCCTTGTTATACAGCTTTCCAAAACCATGACCCTTGCCTTTCTTATCATTGACCGCCTTAAAATGGTTCACCTTGGCCTTTCTGGCATCATCAAACATGTGACACTTATGCCCCAAAGTATCGAAATCCCTGATCTCATGGAAACAAATGTACTGATAAATCTCTGGCCTAAAGCCGCTCTCAAACTTCACACATTTTGAAACTATAGCATCCTCGACATTGATGTATGGACAAAACCTTGAAAGTTCCTCGAACTTAGTTGCATACTCTACCACGAACGAGTTCCCTTGCTTACATTGTAAGAACTCCACTTCCTTCTTGTTCCTTAAGTCCTCCGGAAAGTACTTCCTTAGAAACTCACTCTTAAACCTCACCCAAGTCACAACTTCTCCACTAGCCTCAATCCTCATCTTAGCACTTGCCCCCCAGTACTCAGCCTCTTCAGCAAGCAATTGAGTAGCCAACTAGACCTTTTGATTATCACTAGTCACCATAGCACGAAAGATCCTCTCCATGCCATGCGTCTAGGTTTGAGCTCCCTCTGGGTAAAACCTCCCCTTGAACGTTGGAGGATTTTTTCTCATAAACGATCAAGCATCCGCTCCTCCGTCTTTCCATGATCCTGGCGACCATGTCCACCATTCCTCTGCGCCTGCGCTAACACCTCTAGCTCCACCGGCCATCTCACTTCTACACCAAAACCATAAACCAACAGGTAAGAACAACAACACAACGAAATAAGTATCGAAGGTAACTCAATACCATTCGCATACAAACAGGAAAAATCACCCGGTTCTGGTCTGGACAAGACCGACATGGCTTTGATACCACATTGTAACACCCTAAACTCTAAAAGCGATAAATTACGCTAATGATACGACATATCAAGAATTTAGATGTTACATCTTCAATAAATCACCAAGCATGCATAAATAACAATTTTCTCAAAACAGCGTAGCGAAATAAAACAACATCACAACTATGTTTAATAAAGCATTTCCAAGTAGCCATGTCTCAATTTCATAATACATCACCAATATCAAAATCTCATCTCAACGAGTGATTCATAAAAATAACAAATAGTCATAAGACTCGAAACATAAAGACGTCCTAATCAGAGCCGACACACTAGACTCCGAAAAGCAATAAACCAAGTAGGTCCAAGCTATCCTCAAGCAAAATCACCAAAGCAAGCAAGTCTATTCCTGCACACCGTCTACCCATCCACACAGATATGGAAGGCAATCAACCAAATGACAACTTGGTGATGAGTCAATAATTAGTGTTTTTAATATAATATTTGAGTCCGTTTTATTTATATTTGATTCAGTTTTATATAATATTATTTCCTTTTTAAAACTATTTTACTTCAATTGCAAGTTATTTAATTTCAGGAACAAATAATTGAAATATTTAGTATTGGAGCAAAAGAAAGAGGATTTAGAGCTGATTCGAGCTAAAAATACGAAGATTTAAAGACAAAAATATATTTTCCCAAGTCAGAAGCTTGGCACGGCTCGTGCCACCAGCCACACGGCCGTGCCAATCCCCAGGATCCTCTTTTGCTGCTTCTGCTTCCCGGACAAGCTACCTATTAGTTTATTTCTGACCTAAAAGCCCATCGTTTTTTGTGGAACATTCTAGTGACGTATTTCTTAGGGCTTAAGTCATTGTAAATTATAAATAGAGTAGCTAGCTATCACAACAATTGATTTTTTGTTCTTGGAATTCAATAGTGACAATTGTCTTCTTTAATAAAAGTTCTTTCTTTTACTTTCTTGTTATTTTATTTATGTTCTTCCTCTTCTTCTCTATGTCTACGATGAACATGAGTGAGTAGACTCTTCTTGTCTTGGGATTGTTGGATAAGTCAAATGACGTAATCCTAATCAAAACCAAGCCTCAAACCCTAATTTTATGTAACCCTAATTTCTAATCTATTTCACCGTTCTTATAATCAATAACAAATATTAATCGATGGATCGAAAGATGAAGTTTAATAGTTGTTATTGATTCATCACAAATATTAAGCGATGGATCGAAAGATGAAGTTTTA
>Ga0228710_1002988_pt1 | contig 26924 bp, 20 predicted proteins | sample MedpolnodulmetaG_FD_177995 | JGI IMG/M metagenome (GOLD analysis project Ga0228710, IMG submission 177995) | Root nodule microbial communities from Medicago polymorpha collected in Santa Monica, California, United States - pink nodules | ecosystem: Host-associated > Plants > Roots > Nodule... | reverse complement strand
TCTTGAAAAAATGATTTTTGGTACAATTCCTTCCAAACCATGTTTCCAACATCTTCAACCTCTAAATTCCTCTTTGCAATAAATCCATTAGCCATCCAGAGCTGAATCAATTCTTCCTTCATGATTTCTCCATCTTTGGGAAATATAGCACAAAAAGAGAAACATTGTTTTAGGGTTGGTGTTAAATAAAAGTAACTCAACCTCAAAGCAGGCAAAATTTCTTGTGGTAAGGCCCAAAGCTCGCTATCGTTAATTTCAAGCCATTCCTCTTCTTCATTCCTTGAGCTCATTAAACCTCCCAATGCTTTCGCTGCAAGAGGCAATCCATTGCATTTCTTTACGATCTCCTTTCCTATTTTCACAAGTTTTGTACTCTCTTCTCTATAATGTCCAAATGCATATTGTTTGAACAACAACCAACATTCATGATCGGAGAGACCAGACAAACGGTGAGTTTCCCATGTTCCTGTGATTGTTGCAACAACCTCATCACGAGTGGATACTAAAATGGAACTACCTTTTAATCCACATAACAATACAGATTTCAACTTATTCCATTTATCTTGTGTTAACCCAGATTCCAACTGTTCATTTTTCTTCCACACATCATCCAAAACTAGCAAGTATCTTTTACCTTGCAATAATTCCCACACCTTTTTCTGTGTTACATTTAAATCGAAGCCATCATACTTCTTTTCTGTGATAAATTGTATAATGGAACACAAAATCCTGTTGACCGAGAAATTCTCAGAAACACAAACCCAAACTTTAGTATTAAAATTGCTACTCACATTAACATCATTGTAGACCGATTGAAGAAGAGTTGTTTTTCCAAGACCACCTAACCCAGAAACGGGATAGATGGAAAGGTCGGAGTCCTTCGCTTGGGTGAGAAGAAACTTGATAATCTTCTCTTTATCGTCTTCTCGTCCAAACACTTTTGGTTCTGTAATAATAGCGCTGGTTTGACGCCATTCAGCTACTTCATTTAGGCTTTCCCGAACAGTTCCACCAGTACCCTCCTGTAGAAAATACTTGTTCCTCCTATCAGCAATATCATCCAACCTCCCTTTAATCTCTTCCAACCTGTTACCGATCTCATGGCGAAACTTGAGAGAGGTTAATCCTCTCAGACGAAACATGATGTTCTTTGGTTTGAAAGAGGTTGATCCTCTAAGTTGATCAGACTTGATTGAACACTCATCAAGGATATCATCGAGCACATAAACAGCATCTTTGAGTTGTTGCAGCCATACCTTAATAGAGCAGTCTGTGACTTGTTTCTTCTCAGCATCTTCAATAACAGCTTTGATCATATCTAACGTATCTGATAGCTTTTGAGCCTTTGACTTGATTCCAGAAATGGTTGCAAATTCATTTTGTAGGAGAGACTTCAAATTATCAAACACAACTCCAAGCAACGCATCAGCCATTTTTTGGTAAAAGAAAGAGTTGAAAAGATAAGAAAATGAGAAATTGGTTTTAGATTGACTGATTGTTAAAGTAAACAGAATGGAGAACGTTGAGAATAAATGCAATGGTAGTAGCAAGACAGCAAGGAGGTGTTCAATAATTGTGAGCAAACTTTCACTGTTCCACTAGAAGATTGGGGTCCATTATTGAATTTATTCGTCTCTTTTTCTTTGGTTAGATACTTTGAATACAAATAAAAAGTCGCAACTAGTCTGTATAATTGTCGGGAAGAGTATGATTGAACCACTTTAACCATTATGATTTGGCCGACAAAATAATGACCTTTGGTAAAAAAGTTCATAAATCTAGTCCCTACATTTTGTTTAGTTAGTATAAAATTTCATTCCATTTCTGATGTAAGGTCATTCACTGATATTTGATCTTTAAAATTTCATGCCACTGGTATTTTAATTTACTCTAGCTAAGGACGATAACCAGTTGTTTATGGGTCCATCACTTGTCATATGCATTTAATAATGTATCGAACATCTTTCAAAAAATTAAAATAATGTATTGAACTTCTTCAACAAGAGATAGTCTAACATAGGACATAAACACAAAACAAAATATTTGGATAAATAAAATACAGAAATTTATTCTTGAATTAAAAGAACACCACTTAATTAATTAATTGAGTAAATTACCCTCCCCTCCCCTCAAAGATGCTTGAATTACACTTTCCTCCCCTCTTATGTTAAAATATACATTCACCTTCATTCTTATTCAAAACATATTAGAATTTTTTTCACTCCCCTCCCCTAAAAGAAACATGAATTACATTATCCTCCGATGTTAAAATCTACACTTTACTCCCTAATATTTTTTTATTTATAATAATCTAGCAAAAACATAAAAATCTAACACACTTTAGAAAAAAAATATTGCGGGTCTATTTTAATATAATCAAAATTTGAATACGTATTTTTCTTAATTTTTTATTCATAATTGCATTAACGTGTAGTTTTAAACCCTATAATAAAATATGAAACAACCCAAAATAAAATTAAAATATTTGAAAAGTACTAAAGACAATAAAACATGATTATTTAAAAGTTAATTTTATACTTTAAATTATAAAATCAATAGCAAAATATTTAAATTTAATTATCATTGACATATAAATTATAAAGAAATGAATTTATTTTTCCTTAAATAGTAGTTCAAAATTAGTATATATCATAACAATATTTATTTATGTTAAAAAAGATTAAAGTGTAGTGCATATTTAATTATTAAGGGAGGGTGTTGTAATTCAAGCATCTTATAAGGAAGAGAAGTATAAATTTTATTTTTCAAATGAGGGGAGTGTATATTTTAACATAAGAGGGGATGAGAGTGTAATTCAAGCTTCTCTTAAAAGAGGAGAGTGTAATTTACTCTAATTAATTTAATTAAATATAAAATTTCATTGCATTTAGTATGATGTAAGGTGGGTTGGTTGGCTTGATTTAGATATATGTTATTTCAACAATAATTTTCCAGGACAACATGTAAAACAACCAATATATACACACACAAAAAAATGTAGGTATACAAAAATTAAAACAATAGAGAAAGAGCAAAAACACAATGTGATTATGAGAAAGTTGTTTTAAAAGTTGTTACAAAATGATTATACAAATATTATTTCTCTTTAATTTATTCGTAACGAATAAGAGAAAAAGTGGTGACCATCTACTTATATCTAAGAAAACAAGTTGACCAGCAAATTTACAGTAGTAACCTTATTGTGTTTTTGACATATGTTATTTTTTATTTTATTTTTTAAAATCCTTTTATTGTAAAATAATTTTTATACATTTTCATTGATTATAAAAAGTGATAAATTATCATTTGTCTACTTTTTTGTATGCTTCTTTAATCTTTTTAGATCATTTTCTGCAAATGAGTCCTTATTGAGTGTGATTTGATTGTACAATTCACACATCGAGAGAGTTGTTTGTCACTAATCAATTACTTAATTTAATTTTTTTTATATCTTATATATAAAAATGAGAATAACTATAATATTCTAATTATAAAAATCAAATACGAAACAAATGTTCGTTATTAAAGAATTAATAAAAATATTTGTACAAAAGAAGAAAGAATTAGTAAAGAATAGTGGTTTTGTGTGTGTGTGTGTGTGTGTGAGAGAGAGAGAGAGAGGGAGGACTGACCTGAGAGTGAGAGAGAGGGGATCGCGGGAGAGAGGGAGAGCTGAAACGTGAAACGCTGAAACGTGAAGCGGCTGAAGCGTGAAAGCCTTTCTAATCCTATCAGGTTTGTAACCCACCAAAAATAAAGGATTAAAATAACAAAGGAGAGGTAAGATAGGATTAAAAATAGGTTAAACTTATAATTTCCTATGGGCGCACCAAACAACGGATTGAGACAGGATAGGATATTCTAATCATATCCTGTCTCCTTATCCTGCGCACCAAACGGGCTCTGGTTGGGGTTAGCTAAAGGGGTCAAGCTTTTATAAGAAGAGATGTGAGCATTTAATGTGTGGTAAAGGGATGAAAAGTCAAATATGAGTGAAAATATGAGTCAACAGAATATAATGAGACAATGGGTCGAAAATATGAGTCATAATTTCTTAAACTTTTTCCTCTCAATGAAAAAAAGAATAAACTAAATCTAGAAAGAATGAAAAGCCTATTTTATACCGAAAAAGAAATCAGGGGATTTTGTAGTTCAATATTGCAGGTCAGTTTATAAATGAGATGTCTTCTACATCGCAACAACAAAAATGCAACACATTAAAGATTACATATCTTCAAACGATTCAGATGTAGCTTTGACTTGAATTTCATGTGGTCTGTTCTTCAACATCATTAAGGAGTATTACGAAAATTACGCAAAAACAAAAAAGCAAATACTTGCAAAACACTAAGAACTTAGTATAGTCTCTGCAACTTGGAAAAGACTTCACAAACTTAAAACTAAAAAATAAAATCATTTGATAAAAGTAAACACTTGCAAGGTCTAATTGTAAACAACACCGAGGTAAATGATATCATTGATCCCAGCCATAGGAGCACCCAATTTGATCTTGACACCTTCACGCAGTCTGCGAGCCTCCACGAACCTCTTCCACTGCCCACCTATCTTGCAGTGTTCAAAAGGAGCAGTACCAAAAATTAAGTCACAATCCCATAAGTTACCGCAATCGTCCACAATTTTCACACTGGTAGAAGATGTATCTAGCATTTGCACAATATTTCGAGTGTAAATTAGCATCTGCAAAAACCAAATTTCGTGGAAAGCAATTTATATCAACAAACTGAAAAACGTGATCAGAAAGTAAAGGGTATACGAAAAGTGTATCATACCAAAAAAACCTTTTGTAACATCATATTCAGATAATTGTTTTTGGAAATCAATAAACATGCCACTGATATTGTGCCGATAAGATAGAAGAGATGTTATCGGCGGGAGATGATCATTGAAAGTTGTCTGCAAATTAGTTCTGTCAATAAGGAAATGCATGGACGGATCAAAAAACCAGATACTTGATACTCTTGTGAAATCTATCATTCAACACCATATCAAATCGTCCTATACCAGCAAAAACTAGAGTAACCCACGCACCGAGACCAATACCATAAAAGTCACAAATTGCTTTCCATCCCTTTGTTAAAAAAAAGACACCATTGGTCCTCTCGACCAAGACTTCAAAATGATAGGCCTTTGGATCAGTCAATGTTGCAAAGCATCCAATCTGATCACCAAAATCACCGCCAAACATGCTTGGCAAGCATACATCACCCTGAGAAAAGAACAAAACAAAATATTACAAATAATGAGCAAGTAGACTGCCACGAAACTATCAGGTATATGTTATAATGAAAAGGAACGTTTCACAACGCATACTCACACTCTCGACGTCATACTCAACGATGTATGATATGTACTTCACTCTTAGCTTATTGATTGCTTTGTCAAGATCTAAAACTGGGTTTTTCAGCAAAGGACCTAGTAAAGAAGGAAGGGAAAATTCGGTTTAGTGTAAATCAAAAAACAAAAATAATTAGATTAAAGCAATATATGTTCAAATATGTTGTACCAGTCAGGCAGTAATAGGACAAAAGAGTTTCAATGTTTCTCCCGGCCATGTTGAATATGACAATGGAAGAGATGTATTGAATGGCCATGGAAGGATTTGTTTAGCAACTGGTTAAAGCGATTTGTATAGCGCGGTTGTAAATGGCAGAAATCAGGGAAGGATTTGTTTAGCAACTGGTTAGGGCGATTTGTTTTGCGCGGTTATTTCTTTCCAAAAAAAATAGCACCTAAATTGCCATGATAGTAAGAAGGATTAAATTGCAAGCAGGGTAATATAGGGCGGGGTAATTCATTTCCAAAAAAATAGCTTAAAATTAGGAATATAATTTGACTTTAGATAAACATTAAATGCAAAAGTGTGGAGGGAAAAATTAGGTTAAAATTAGGTTATGTATAGCGAGACATGTTAAGCTTTACTAGATTTTTGACCCGTGCTACGCACGGGTTTATTTTAAAGGGATTGACATATGAACCATAAAATGCAATATATAATTGGTAACGGTGAAAAAATAACACGTGATAATCAATAGTAGACGAAATAAAACACTTCATAAAATCTATGAAATCTGAAAATATTATAAAAGAAAATCTGGTAATCCTATCAATAATTCGGTAAAAGAAATATGAAATTTTTAGTATATTGGCATGTAGTTTCATCACACATTGCGAAATACTTCCTCATATACGACGTTAGACGTTACATTGGTATCTTCACCATCTTCATATGTGATCAATATATCTAGTTCTTCTTTGGATGTAACTCTTGAAACAACAACATACAATTGTCCGTGAGAAAATATAGGTGTTGATAGATATACACCAACATGTTTAAGCGACTGCCCTTGACTTTTGTTAATTGTCATTGCAAATGGTACAGTCAAAGGAAATTGTCTTCGTTAGGTTAAATTACTGCTAACCTAATAAAGCAAATGGGAAGGAAAATATTAGGTTAAGTTGCTGCAGACCTAACAAAATTAATAAATAAGGATAAGTGTAGAAAATATTGTCAAAATAAAAGGCAAGAGGATATGAATGAAATTGGTGCGATGCAGTTTTTTAGATGGAATTTGTTAGGTTAAATTACTGTTAACCTAATAAAGCAAATGGGAGGAAAAATATTAGGTTAAGTTGTTGCAGACCTAACAAAATTAATAAATAAGGATAAGTGTAGAAAATATTGTCAAAAAAAAAAGGCAAGAGGATAAGAATGAAATTGGTGCGATGCATTTTTTAAATTACTTCCAACCTAATAAAGCAAATGGGAGGGAAAATATTAGGTTGAGTTGTTGCAAATCTAACAAAATTAATAAATAAGGATGAGTAAGAGATGACATTTTCTCCCTCCGTCTCAAATTAATTGTCTCTTTATCATTTTTTCATTTTCTCAAAATAATTGTCACCTTATAATATCAATGTAACATTTATTATTACTTTTTCATTATTATACCTTTATTTATTGAATTTCATCCAACTTTTTTTTTGAAGAAGCGAATTTCATCAAACTTACCCACTCCACTTACTACAATTAATAAGAGTATTTTAGTAAATGATACTAATTTTATCATTAAAATCAACACAATTAATCATTTTTTAAAAATCGTGCACTAACATTAAATGACTATTATCTATGGACGGAGGGAGTATTGATGAAAGTTTGATTTGTCACAAAACGTTCAAAAAGAATCATGACGTGCATGGTTTAGTCTAGTGGGAACGTGATGTGTGTGTGGTGGTGGTGGGTGGGTGGGGATTTCACGGGAGAGGATCATCTCCCATGAGTTTTTCTCCAGATTTTCTCCAGTGATAAATCTTAGCCCTTCATTTGTTTAACGGTAGATCAACGGCCAACAATAAAAACTCTTAAATGATTTGTTGTTCTATTCCTTCTTTCCTCACAAACTCATCTCAGTAAACCTCCTTGTTCACTATATCAATCCTGCGATTTACATCTCCATGACTCTTATCTCCATAACGGCGGTGGCAACCTTTTCTAGATCGTGCTGCACGCGGCGGGATAAACGGCAAAAATAGTGATTGTTGGATCATGAATGTTTATGAACATTAGAACTTATGTGAAAGTGGGGATTTAAATTTGGATTCACTGCAACATGGCTACTTCTAATTTGAAATATTCAGCTTCTTTGACTTTTCCCACGAGTGTCTATTTGGTATATTTGGGTTATTCTATCATGCCAATCTGACCAAAGGAAGATGTTATTATTCAACTTATTATGTCTGGGTTGTAAAAGAGCTACCATGTTGTGTCAAAGATCCAAAGAAATGAAATTGTTTGTATACATAAAAAAAAGACTTGTGCAAATTGACAAATAAATTGAAATTGAGTCTGAAAAATGGTTTTTTGATAAATCAATTTTCAAATACTGTGTTGTTGTTGTTGTTATTGAAGAAGGTAGGAGTTTCAAATTGAAACTTTCAATACTTTTCGTGGAAGATGAGACGTGAAAAAGGAAGGAAATGAAATTGAAAAAAACCATGTGATTTAATTGTTTTTATTGTTGGCCGTTGATCTATTATTAAACAAATGAAGGGCTAAGATTTATCACTAGAGAAAAACTGGAGAAAATCCCCTCATGGATTTCACTTGAACTTAAGTCTAATAAAAATAAGGGTAATGCTAACCGGTAGTCTCGAGACACTAGTTAAAGAGTTATAAAAAGAAATAGTATCTTGAAAATTGTGTATTCTATTTTTTGAAACTTGAAAAGTGTCCTTTTTAATGCTAATTTTGTCTTTTCATTTTATTTTTAATTGTTTAATTAGTGCCATAGGGGCGATGATTAACATGACCCTAAAAATAAAAGGATCAAGAACCCTCAAAGTCACAAGATCCAGACATAATCCTTGTTTTGTATTATTTAATCTCTGATGACAAAAAAGAAATGTTCTATACATAGACCTTAATTGGACACATAACATTTTTTTAAATTGTTTTTTATAATTTTTCTAAATTAAATATTATGTGTCAAATGAATTTCACGCGTGACGGTAAAAAAAATAATTTAATCTCAGCGCCACGACATGGAATTTGATGAGTCACATGGTCTAGGGGACATTTCTGAAGAATCTTACTTTTACAAGGATAAAAAAAAAACCCACTCGAACGGGCCAAAAAAACCCCTGAACTTCACAGAGCCTCTACCCCTAAACCGTCCTTTTTAGAAAAACTTTTGGGTTCTACCCAAGAGATCCATCCTAGAGAAAAAGAAGATTTGTTAGAGAAGAAACTTGTCCGCATTGAGCTTGAAGATGGTAATAGTCTTCTTACTATGTACCCCTTAGAAAGATGTGCTTGTGGTGAAACTTTTAGGGAAAACTTTGGGTTATAACACTATGAAGGAACGCCTCTAAAAAGTGTGGAAGCTACAAGGTGGATTCGAAATCATGGATAATGATAATGGGTTTTACATGGTAAAACTTGACCATGCAACAAACAAAGAAAAAATCATCATGGGAGGGCCATGTCTAATTTTTTGACATTGTTTAGCGGTCTCTCATTGGTGACCTGATTTTGCTTCCCCAAATGCTAAAATTGTCGTAGGGTCGTCTAGGTACGTTTTCCTGGCCTCAATTTAGTTTATTATGATAAAAGTTTCCTCCTAGCCATGGCTTCAGCAATAGGAAGACCAATCAATGTGGACATTAATACCTTAAAGGTTGAAAGAGGTAGATTTACTAGAGTCTGTGTCGAAGTGGATCTTACTATCCCTGTTGTTGGTAAAATTTGGGTCAATGGTCATTGGTATAAAGTTCCGTATGAAGGTCATCATCTTATTTGCACAAATTGCAGTTGTTATGGCCACCTTGGTCGAAACTGCCTCACCTCCCCAACTGTGTCGGAAGTCACGACACAACCTCAACACACCCATCCTCCTCATCCCACACTGTTGGATATTTGTTTTGTTGGCCACATTTTTGCTATATCAAATATACATGCAAGATGTTGGATCCAATGTTTCAACATATGGGTATGACTTTAGTGTGCCCTAATTTCGCGCTAATTAATGCGCTTTATTTATTTGAGGAATCCACGCCTGTTTACTTGTTGGCCAAGACGCGTTTTGTTTGACCATAATCAACGTTGTGTTTATCTCCTAAAGATGTGCCAACATTTTATGAGACTTTGTTTATTTCCTAAAGATGCTCCAACATTTTAGGAAACTTGTGATTTTGTTCTGATCCTTGCGAGAGGATCTTTTGATGGATCAGCGTTGTTTTTTGAAGCCCAACAAGAAGGTCAAGCCCATACTGCTTCAGATTATATAAGGAAGGATGCAAAACCTAATTCACTACAAAAGCCGTCATATCAGAAATAGAGTTTTAGGGTTTTGAGTCTCTGTTAATTGTGAGCCTTTCTTGCGTCTCCTTGATACAAGTTTAGGACTGTGTTTTATTGAGATAGTTTGTGTTTGACAGTGTCTTCATCATATTGTTTGTATTCATATAATCACAGGGTGTGTGATTGAGTGAAAGTGAGATGTGATCTCAGACGTAGGAGTTCCTAGGTTGAAGTCAGTACGGGTAGTGTCTAGGTGATAAAGTTGTAAACTTGGAGTTTGCTGAGAACTTAGAACTAGATTACACAAGTGGAGTTCCTTCATGGCTTGGTAGCCCCCAGAGTAGGTGTGTTTGTCACTGAACTAGGTTAACAAACCAACTATGTCATTTACATTTCTGTCTTTTATATTTTCCTTAATTTGTTTGTTTTTCGTTAGCTCGATGTTTAAACATTAATCTCAACATTTTGTTTGTGTTTTGTGTTGAAACATCACATAAAACATCAGGAAGCTAGCGTGCCAGAATTTCACACCCCAAGTCAATCCCCAATTTTTTCAGAACATCTAAACAACATCCATTCATCAGTCGGGCCCACATTATTGAGAAAGAAAATTGAAACCGAAAAATTTAATGCCAATAAAGGTGAAAAGGAAGACTTACATGGTGATTGGATCATAGTTACTAAGAAAAAAACTGCAACTAAACCCAATCTTCTAGCCTCAAAAAATGCACCAAATAAATCAAATAGATTTATTGTTTATCCCTCATGGCCCACAACAATAAAGCTTCCACATCCCATCAAACTCTCCCTTCTAACATTGTTTATGCTACTTCCCAACCCAAAGACTCTCCCATTTGGTCTTCAATCATTCATGCTAAAAATGTTCTCAAAGAAGGTTTCTCTTGACGTGCGGGTTCAGGTAGTTCTGTAACGCCATATTTCTATTAAAGCGATAAAACACGTGAATAATACAATTATTCAAGAAATAGACGTTACATCTTCAATAGATCTCAAAACAACATGCATATATAAAATTTCTCAACAGTCGCAGCGGATATATAACATACAGCTTCAAAATATACACGTCATAAACTCATACATACGTCATAATAAATCCAGGATAACAACAGATAAACAGAGGAAGCTCCCGCTATCCTTAAGCAATTCACCAAGCATGCTAAAAGATCAATCCTGCACGCCATCTACCCATTCCTACAAATAGGTAGGCGGTCCACCACAGACCACTAGGGGTTAGCTTCACATCAATCATAATCAGACATAAATAATTGCAAATGTATTCATTAAATTAAACTTCATATAATTCAAAGAAAGAGATAATTCAACTTCAACAATATTTTTCCACACAAGCAATTCACCATAACGCAATTACGTAGGTCAGCAATCACATCAAACACCAAGTGCAAACACAACTAGGACTCATGCCAAGACATGTTATGTACCTAGACGCGACTTCTGTATGCACACGGTACCATCAACTATGACAAAGTCGTCAACTCATGATGCAACAAAAACATCATCAACGTCACCAATACAGATATAAAATCCATCAACTCCAATCATATATGCATGAATATATGACCCAACACTAATGCATATATTCACACAAATCGTCACAATAATCATCTCTAACATTATAAATGCAACAACCACAATCAACTTTGACATTTAACATGTATAAGTTCAACACATCAACAACATATATATATATATATATATATATATATATATATATATATATATATTTATATATATCATGTTATAATTCACCAACATAAACACGACATACAACATCGACACCAAGCTCAACATCTTAAACAGCGTTCAAGGTTAATATTCTCAAAGGAATCACCATTCAATACATTTAACCAAGAATTCACAATTTCACTCTAAGTTCGTGTCATTTTACAAAAACGGCCATTTGACACTTTTCAAAACAAGGTAACTCTTGCAAGTATAAAATCCTACAATTCAATCTTAAACGATCATATAAGCATGAACGTAGTCCACTTACAAACTATCAAGTCTTAGTTCAAAGTTTCGCCCAAGTTCGTAGGAGAAATCCCAAGTTCGTCTATCCCACCATTTTCCCCAAAAACCAAGTTTCACATGATTAAGACTTTGTACTAAACCTACATGCTTCATCTAAGTCTATATGAGTTGTAGATAAATCATGTAGTCGCATTTATTTACAAAAAGTTCATTTTCTGATAAATTCCGAAAACCGAAAACGCCACAAATCCAAGTTTCAAGCCATTTAGAAAATTCAAGGTTTGATCAAGTAAAATGTGTTCCAGTAGTAATGTTAATGAAAACAGCAAAAGAACATGTTCAAAAGAGTGCATAGGACCCCTACACGCCGGCCCCTAAGCACCGGATCGCGAAACAACACGAAGGTTGTTCTTGACAGGGCGCCTGGCGCCTGGCGCGCAATGCCTAGCGCTAGCCTTCTGGAAGTGGGCGCCTAGCGCCCTACCTCAGGCGCAGCGCCGCGAAACGCGCGTTTTCGCGTGTTTCGGCCAGGGGTTTTTGCTATTTTTCGCCCAAAATCGATTAGTTAGGTTCTCGATTCGTCCAAAATGATCAAAGGCGCGACCCGAGGCTCTAACACATCGAATACACTCATTTCACGACACTTGAACAACTTATGAAATTGATTGAAAATGATTTTCTCAAAAACACCAAGTCTTTAACAACAACAAATCCAATTCTTCCAAAACAACTCAATCAACAACAACAACTCAACTTATCAATACCCAATCCATGGAATGATATTAACAACAACATGTAATAACATCCACAACTCATAATCATGAATTCAACCACAATCCAACAACACAATATCATAATTCATCAATTTGAGCATAAATCACAAAGTACCCATTTCCATATAACTTGAGCATACAAATTCAACATTAACAACTCAATTATCATCAAATTCATATACACAAACATAACACTAAAACGAGAGCACGAATTTCAACAATCAAATTCACAATAATCACTTATCACAATTAAGCACTTTTGAATATAAGTAGAAAAGAGATTATAACTAAGAGATTATGATAGAACACTATCCCCCTTACCTCAAACCTTCAAGAATTAGAATCCTAGCCTCACTTTTGCTCCAAAGCTCCAATCCAAGTTTTCTCTCTCTAGATCTTCTTTTAACCATATTTCTCTTCCTCTAGCTCTTTCTCTCTCTACCTCTCTCAAAAGTTATGTGTAATGAATGTTAGAACCCTAATTCCTCTTATGACATGAGTTTATAAAGGCTCTACACTAATGGGTTTAATCCTCACAATATCTTAATGGGCTTAAGACTCTCATAAACTAATTCACAACGTTTCTAACATCTCACGACAAAAATAACGAATAGTTGACGGCTCTCAACCAATTACTGCGATCTATTAGTAATTTAGTAAAAATTAATGGTTCCCACTTAAACACTAAAAATAATCTCACAGTGAAATTACTAATTTACCCTTGCATACAAAATGACCAAAATACCCTTCAACACCGAATTTCACTAATCCCAACCAAAATACACAGAGGCAATTAATCTCATACAAGCACATATAAACACATATAAAATTTAATTAAAATAAATCTAACGAAAATCGGGCTGTTACAAGTTCTTCGTTCAAGTTTTGTCCTTGGAGCTCTCTGGGTCACATATGATTGATTGTTCCGGTCATAGACATACATGATTTACACTTGACTGTCAAAGACGTGCTCTCTTCCAATGACCCACATTCTTAGGTTTTATACACGCAACTTCTCTCATCGGCATATGATTCCATCAACAACTTGAACATTAAGTTCAACCCCTCCTTAGATGATGCTTTCATTTGGGCATCCAACAAAAATGGCGCATACACTACTAAGAGTGGTTATGCCTGGTTGCTGTCCTATCCAAACACAATTGCTCATGGTCAAACTTCATCCTCTTGGTCTTGGATTTGGAAATTAAAATCTTTCGAAAAGCACAAATTTCTTTTTTGGTTGGCTTGCCAAAATTCTGTCCCCACTATCTTATTGCTCAATAATAGAAATATGGCTTCATCGGTCCTTTGCACTCATTGTGGTCTTGAAGATGAGACTTTTCTTTATTGTGTCTGTGACTGTAATTTCTCTCGTATTATTTGGAACCATGTTGGATTCAATGGTGCAAATTTCTTTGCAGATATGGAAGTGAGCCATTGGTTAAAAGAGGGCTCTTCGGGTCCCCGAGCCTTCCTTTTCACGGCCACAATTTGGTGGGCTTGGCGTCACCGAAATCTTATGTGTCTTAATAATGAGAATTTGACTCTTAGTCGTCTCTCCTATAATATCCACAATATGGTAGATTCTTTTTCTCATTGTTTCTCGATTAATTCTCATATTTTTCAAGTTGAGAGATTTATCAGGTGGAATAATGATAATTATTCTTGCACAATCTTCAATGTTGATGGTAGTTCTTTGGCACCCCCATGAGAGCTAGTTTTGGTGGAATTATTCAGAATAATGCTGGATATTATTATCAGGTTTCTCAAGCTATATTAATGATTTTGCCAACATCCTGTATGTCGAGCTTCACACTATTTACCAAGGGCTTATTTTGGCAAAAAGCTTGAATACAATTGAGCTTGTTTGCTATACTGACTCCTTGCATTGTATAAACCTCCTCAAAGGTCCGTCTATGCGATGCCATGTTTATGTTGTCTTAATCCAAGATGTGAAGGATCTGATAAGGCAAGGTAATGTAACTCTTAGCCACTCTTAGAGAGGATAATCAATGTGCGGATTCTATGGCCAAGCTTGGAGCAGATTTGGATACTGAGCTGCTCTACCATGTCTCTTCTCCAGCTGATCTCTTGGACCTCCTCAGGATGGATGCAGTTGGAACTCTCTATTCTAGAGAGTAGTTCCTTCTTTTTCTTTATTTTTTCTTGCTTCTGTTGTTTTTTCTCTTTCTTTTCCCTTGTAACAAAGAAAAAACCTGATAACATATCAAGGCAAGATATCACAGACCAATCCATTAAAATAAAAGTCTAAATACACCACTATAACGTATAAACAGATCTAAATACACAAAAGTTTGTAAAATTAGCCACTTGAGATAACAAATCCAGATAGAGAGACGACGTTAACCACAATTGCGGGAAACAACAACGACGAAAACAGAGCACATGATGACGACGTCGTCAATTAAAGAGCACACAATAACAACAACTTCAACATGTAGCACGCGACAACAACATTAACAGGTAGAACGTCAACATAGACAGTGTTCACTATGTTGTTGTTGTTATTAAAGAAGGTGAAGGGTTTTAATACTTTTCCTGGAAGATGAGACGTGAAGAAGGACGAAAATGAAATTGAAAAAAGAACATATGATTTAATTGTTTTTATTGCTGGTTGTTGATCTATTGTCAAACAAATTAAGGGCTAAGATTGATCACTGGAGAAAAATGTCACAGGAGATAATCCCCTCCCGATGTATACATGAATATTCAATGCAATAATGTCAACAATCTCTTCTCATTGCATCATTTTATCCCATGAAAGCAGACAAGCAGCCCAACAAAGTTGGTGATATTATTAGTCAACTCAATATGATATGATCATCGCATCAACCCACATCTCTGGAACTTCATTTCTCTTCTTCTTTCTGCAAATCCAAAGCCACTAGGGCTGGCAATGAACCGAACCAACTCGAACATAGTTCGGAACTCGACTCGACAATTAACTAGTTGAACTTGGTTCATGAACTAAATAAGCCTAACTTGAGCTGAAAATTAAGTTCGTTAACTAAATGTTGAGGTTATATGGTTAGACCTAGGAAGATGGTTTGCTAGGTTGAAATATGTTGTGTAAGGGATTGAGCTTTTCTTCGTTTGTCGTAAGTCATTCTCCACCGAAAGGGGTGGTGTACCCTAAGTCAATAAGGGCTCAACAGATAGTGCAACTAAAATATGTTAATAAATGTGTTACCTTACCCAATGTTAAACATTAGTGTATATAAATGATAAATAGGATTTTTGATCAATTGATTGTCAAGCATTCACTAGGACAATTGTCACTAAGGAGCGGGTGTGACCATCTAGGAGTTCTTCTAGCATTGGATCCAAATTGGACGGTCGAGATTTGTTGGTTCGGACTACCATATAGTGGGATTTAGGGCATGTACATCGTACGGTCTCACCTACTTTTCAGGTCCTGGATCGGAATTGAGTCTAGTCAGAATGGGCATTAACCTAGTCTGGAACAATTGCCCCCCAAACTGACGGAGTCAGGTTGTAGCCTGATAGAAGTCTTCAGGGGCACGCCTTTGAAATCGGGCGATCCTTTGAACTCGAAAACTCAGATCTTGTTGGTTTTTACCGAACATGCTTCGGACGACCCTCAAAGGTTCGTAATTTCTCCGTTTCTAGGGCTTTGTGTTCTATTATGGACGGTACTATTTCCGGACCTCAATAGGTGCATCTAATATATTCTGGGAGTTGGGTTTCGATTTTCTCATTCCAAGGGCTTTGTGGTGCGCTCTAGATAATAATGTTCCCTCTCTGGCCAAATAACATGTAGTAGAAAGAGGTTTGTTAACCTTCTAACTCTTTTGTTGGTTGATTCTTTTGCGATTATGTCTCGTGGGATAGAGTCCCAAGAAGATCAATGTCGCGACTCTCAAAATAGGTAGTCGCTAAGAGGGACGCTCCCCAAGTCCTCATCTATTTATAGAGGTACTTTATGCTTGTTTGTGGATTAAGCGTTTCTCTTCCTCTAGGCATTTGGCCTTTATGGGGTCCACCTTTGGGGAAAGGTGATCATCCTCCAACTTTTTCCCTTCCTAGTTTTGGCTTTTATTAGTCTGCGGGACTGTTGGTCCATTGCGATCGTGATGCCTCTTTAGATTAACATGAATCAATTAAACGTGTGTCGCCTTCAAGGGAACTCAAGGTAACACATGTGTTGGCTGCAGGGGTAACATGACTGCTCTAGTCCAATATTAACACAATTCGCAATGCAAGTACCACATTTTGAAATACAAGCTACTTTTAAAAGTTTCAATTAAATGGATAATAAACTTTGACATAACATATCACACCAATAAAAGCAGCATAAACAGTCAAATGTGAAACCACAATATGGAGGGTATAGAGTGTGAAACAAGTTACAAGTAAAAAAAACGTGTCATCGCAAATCAATGAAACGAAATAGGTTATCTACGTGCCAATTTGAACTCAGCCCCTACTTCCACAAGGCCAAGTCACTAGACACCTTTTTGTCCTTGTTTTTATTTCGGGTCAGGGTAGGCATGGCAATGGGGCAGGGTGGGGACGGGTTTTGCCTTCTCCATCCCCAGCCCCTACTTCCATATACTTACCCGTTACTCTACCCATACCCAACGAGGATGAGAAATTGAATCCCATCCCCGTCCCCAATGGGTTCGGGTATTCCCACCCCATCCCCGTCCCCGCAGTGAATCAATTTTTTTAATAAATAAAGAGTTTTTTTTAAGCTTCAATGGTAATGTTGTAATGCATTATCCAACAATTTGCGCTCATTTTAACATTTTCTTACCGAATAATTCGGTTGCTCCTTTAACTATCCGTGAAAGTTCTTATATCATAACAATTATCAAACCAAATAACACGGCATATCATTATCAATCCCCTCAACAACAAAAAAATATGACATTTCTACATTCGGGTAGGGTTTGGGTATGGGTTCGGGGTGGGTACATATATCCCCGTTACCCGTCCCATACCCGTATTTTGAAATCGGGGAAAACCCAAACTCATACCCAAACCCAGTCAAATCGGGGAAAACCCGTCAAATCGGGGTTGGTTTGGACGGGTACCCATGGGCATGGGTTTTGTTGCCATGCCTAGGTCAAGGTCAGACCCAACTCGTAGCTTTTGGGAAAATGACGAGGTCAAGAGATGAACTGAGTTTTATACACCCCTAATCAACTTATACTCCACGATCTTAAATATTTTTTTTTCATTGTCACTCCATAAGTTTCAGATTTTTTTTTCCAAATTGAGTCCTAATTTCTAAGCAAACCATCTAAAAAGACACCAAATAATTCAGAACGATCCCTCAATAAAGCGATCCAAGTACATCTTGAGAAACCATCGATAAAAGTTAAATGTGTTTGTTTTAGATAGAGACCAAATACATTTTCCTCTTTTTCCTAAGTAGTGTAAAAAACAATCACAAGTAGTTTTTTTGTTGTTTTTAAGTCAAATGTATTTGTTCTAAACAGGACCAAATACATTTTACTTAAATTTAAGATGATAAAAACAATGTTTTATTTATTTTTTTTAGGGGAAGTTTTGTTTTAGATGAGAAACTTCAAATAACATTTGAGATTTTTGTTTTTTCTCTCAATTTTACCCTAATTAACTTTTAATTAAGTAAATAATCCTTATAAATATTTAGAATTTTGTTTTTACTCCTACAAAAATTACACCTTTTAGTCCTCGTAAACATTTTAGCAATTTTAGGAACAAAAAATATTGATGGAAAATTTTTCAAGGATTAAAAATGTTGATGAATTTTTTTTACAGATGTTATAAGTACAGACCAATTTTTTCACGAGGACTAAAAAGTACAATTTCGTTTTTAAGGATTAAAAACAAAAATCTAAATATTTACATAGACCAATTACTTGATTATCCCTTATCTTAGTCGAAAAAATTAAAATTTTAATTAAAAATATTTTTTTCTACGTCATTTCATATTTATTAACTAAGTTAACCACTTATTTTTATCAAAAGCTACAAATTCATTTCATTATCTTATATCTACTACTTCCTCTTTTTTGTGGTGACCGGAATTCGAACCAAACAAATTATTATATAAACAAATATTTTGCGTGTATTTGTAAAAAAGAAAATTAGCAACAAAAAAAGAAGAAGAAAAAGATAGAAATAGATAATTCACGAACCTTCTTTGCCCCATCCACACCAAAAACCCTTATTTACCTGCCACCTTTCTCTTCTTCTTCTTCTTCTCTCTCTCTTCGCGATTTTCAATTCTTGAGATTCAAACAACCATGTCGCACTTCGGAAGACAAGGTCCTCCAGACATCGCTGACACCTACTCTCTCCTCGTTCTCAACATCACTTTCCGTAATCTCTCTCTCTCTCTCTCTCTCTCTTCAATTCAATTGTTTCTCTCAACATCAATTCAACACCATACATTGTTGTTTCCTTCAGGTACAACCGCTGATGATCTATTTCCTCTCTTCGATAAATATGGCAAAGTTGTTGACATTTTCATTCCCAGAGATCGAAGGTACTTTTCAATTTGCCTTCTTATTCGTCAATTAATCTATTTCTTTCATTTGCTGAATTTTTCTATTGTTTTTAAGGACCGGTGAATCGAGGGGATTCGCTTTTGTGCGTTATAAGTATGCTGATGAAGCTTCCAAGGCTGTTGATAGGCTCGATGGTATGCTTCTTCGTTTTGTTATTAATGCTTCCTCTTAGGCCCTGTTTGGATAAACACCTTATTAGCAGCTTACGCAATGCACTTTTCATGATAAACGCTTATGCATAAAGTTATAGTATTTTGGTTTAAGCTATAAGCTGTTTTCATAAGCTAACTTGGAGAAGTTATGAAAATAAGATGAAAACAGCTTATTATGTTAGTAGATTAGCTCGAATAAGGCAATCCAAATAGGTCCTTCTCCTTCATTTCAATTTTTATTGTATATGGAATTTGAAATAACTATTTTTTCAGGAAGAATGGTTGATGGTCGTGAAATAACTGTCCAGTTTGCAAAGTATGGCCCTAATGCTGAGAGAATGTGAGTTCTATCGTTTATTTTTTAGTTTCTGTTATAAATTATAATGGTTGTGTCATGTCAAATTTGAAGAGTTTAGCTTGATTTTCTATATACTGTTGTTTATATATCTAGGGAAAACTGAGTAACCTTGACCTTGTTGAATAGATTATGTCCCTGTTTGGATAAACAACTTAATTTGCAACTTATAGCGTACAATAAAATAAATTGTTTTCGTATAATCAATCTATAAGCTGTTTTATTAGCTATCCTGGAGAGCTTATGGAAATAAGATGTTTTCATAAGTTCTCCAAAATAATGTCACAAATGCTTATGGCTGTCATTGTCAATAAGCTCAAATAAGTCAATCTAGACAGACCCTATGTTTGAACACAATAGCTTTTCATATTGTAATTCAATTGCATACTCATAGTGGATGCTAGCTGGTTATTATTTTCCTCACGGCTTGTTCTTTTTATTCTCATACATTTATACGTATCTAAGTTAGTTTCTTCAATTTACAGTCACAAAGGAAGGATTATTGAAACATCCCCGAGATCAAAGAGCTCAAGGAGCCGCAGTCCCAGCAGGAGAAGGTGCGTACCACTTCTTAATGTCCTTGCTGTTTCCAGTGTGTTGTGGTGGTAGAAGTTTTAGTGTCTTCTATTGTGTCTGGAGAGCTTTGAAATTACCATTTTGGCATTGCTTTTTGTTTTTATACTACAAGCAGGATGATATCTGTTGGGTTTTGACTGCCCGTGATAAGTTGAATGTGATATTTCTAATTACATGCAATTTCTTAGCCTTTGTTTTTATGCTTGGAGTGACCATTTAATTTAATAGCTGAAATACAGTTGTTTACAGTTTATTTGATGTTCAATCAATATGTATTATGCATTTTAATTTTGCACCTTAAGGGGGGGATGATGTGACCTTTTCAGTTTAAGCATGTTAACTTGTCTAAATGGAAATTCCTTGCAGCATAGATTAAGGTGGATGTCGCCATACTTATAGCAGAGCTCAATGCTGTACTTTTATTTGTCTTTGTTATTGTCCTTGGACAGACTTTGTGGATGCCTTATTTCTTATCTGCTATTGTAATTGACGGTAGTTAGCATTCAAAATATCTACTGGTTGATGTGCTCAAGAGATCCTATGTGTTCATTTTGAAGTTTTCTTATGGTTATTAAAATGCATTTCTCGTACGCAGTGGCGTTTCCACGTTCTTGATTGAATTTGATAGAATATTTTATCGATTAATGTCCAACTGTTTGTAGGCATCACGATGATTACAGAGACAAGGGTTACCGGAGGAGAAGTCGCAGTAGAAGTTATGATAGGTATGAACGTGACAGGTACCGTGGTGGGAGAGACAGGGACTACCGTCGCCGAAGCAGAAGCCGTAGTGCCAGTCCTGATTACAAGCGCTGTGGAAGGGGGCGCTATGATGATGAGCGTCGTAGTAGAAGCAGAAGCAAATCAGTAGACAGGTCTTCATTCATTGATACTTGGCCTTTTCAGTTTTGATTTTCTACCATCATAATTATTCTTATTAGAGCCTTGTTTGTTATTCACCACAGCCGCTCCCCTGCAAGACGCAGTCCTAGTCCAAAAAGGAGCCCTTCTCCTAAGAAGAGTATTTCTCCTAAGAAGAGTATTTCTCCTAAGAAAAGTCCTAGTCCTAGTCCACGTCGTGAAAGTCCTGATACTCGTAGCCGTGATGGAAGGTCTCCTACTTCTCGCAGTGTCTCACCACGAGGCCGTCCTGAAGCTTCCCGAAGCCCTTCTCCTCGAAATTCAAACGGTGATGTATGTAATGTTATTCCTGGTTTTAAAAATCAAACAAAAAGTCAATTTCGATATCAAAAGGTATTTTTTAACTTTTGTTGACTATTCAATTCTATTTACATTTTTCAGGAATAAGCTGTTTTTCATGAAGTATTCCAGAGATACTACTGTACCTGTTGCTGTGTTGATAATATTGGATGATTTTGTCAATGTGAATGGTCTTATCAAAGTCATTGAAGGTTTTTTGATCTAAGTGCAGTTTGGTAGGACCAGACTTCCTTGGGTTTGAATATTAAATATATTTTGACCTATATCATGTCTACTTTAGAGTTGGTAACTTTTGGACCTTGTAGTTGCTAGGTTAATATTTTGGTATGAGGGATCTTGCTTTTGTAGCTTTATTCTATCCTGTTTGCATTTATCCCTCTTTTTCTGCATTTCCATTTCTGTTGTTATAAGCATGGTGGTTGTGATCTAGTTAAAGCTCAGTTGATTTATAATTAACTTATTGGGTTTTATAGTTATGATCGGGAAAAGTGATGGGGGCCTGATAGGCGAATGTTGACATTGTTGCCGTTGATGCTGTGTCTGTGTCATTGATGATTGTTCGTGAGTTTGGTGACGGTTGCAAGAGCGCTGATATTAGGACTGATTGTTTTATCACTTTGCTGGTTAGAAAGACACTTAGTTGACTTGATTTTTTCACAAATGATCTGATTTTTGGTAAGCTTTTTTGTTCACTTTCTATTTTATTAAATCCCACGCGTTCTGAGTATTCTGTTTTTTGATCTGGTAACGCGTGATTGGTCTTCATCGAATAAATTGTCTTAAGGCGAATTCTTGATGCCGTGATGGACTCAAGTTGAACGTATTTTGTCATGTGGCTGATGCCTCATAGGAGTAGGAGTCGAACCTGTCATTTGTTGATTCAGACGCAGATACTAAACATGAACTGTGGTATTAAGTACGAACCCTAGTTTGTTGGTGTGCTGTTTCAAATCACAGTGAAGGGGTCAATGGTAAATAATTAAGTATATTTTATAGGTATTTTACTGGATACTTGTTTAACATTGACCTTTTCAAGTTTATAATATCTGCTACTTGATGTAGTGAGATGGTTGTTCTAGCACTGATCCATGACTGTAGCTGTGAGGTGGTTGCTGATCCATCTTTAATATGAATGTGTTCGTGAGTAATTTGAAGAGTTAACAAATTAGTGTAGCAGACCGTTGCTGCCCTGATTGCCGGGGTCGGGTTTGCAATGTTATTAGCTGTTGGTAGTTGGTACTGATGATGGTTGTCTAGCTGTGGCGCTGGTTTCTGTTGATTCCAAAGCTGCCTGCCAGAATTCTTTTCACTACTAAGGTCGTGGTTGGTTTTCGTAGTTTCGTCTTTGATCATCCGTTCATTCATTTGTATGGCATAGGATTTGTATTTTTGTATTGTTCGTCACTTGTTACCTAACATTGTGTTCCTTGTTACGGTATTGTGGTGTGTTATTGTAATGCAACTGAAATAAACAAACAAAGTTTTAGAGTTGTTGAAGGTTTTGTTAGGCATATGAATTGGTTGTTTGAGAGCGGCTATTGTCATCTGTCTAAAATAGTATTAATTGTTTATAACTAATAATAACCACAGGCTAACCAAACCAGAGTGTCAAGCTGGGGTTTGCCATTATGCTACCTTTTAGTGCCAAGTTGACTAGATTTTTAGTTTCCCATTTATAATCTTGTGCCATTAATATTGGAGGAACTGGAGCTGCTCTAGATTTCATCGATATTGGGTGCCATTATTTATTTTAGCTATTTGATTCCAGGATCAGGATGATCAGTGATGAATTTGCAGTAAATAGGTTAATATATTAGATGGATGAGCTGAGTTGTGTTAGGGTATGTAATGATAGCCATTGGTCCTTGTTGAGTTAGATATTACTCTCGAAGACAATCAAGTCCATGCAATAGGTTGAATCAGTGTTGTAAAACTTATAATGTGGATCGACCTGATCAAGGTCAATGGTTGGGCAAGTTACTACAAGTAGATGAATAATAGTAACTGCCCATGACGGTTAATAACTAAGTTTTTCCTCAACTACTCATGACAGTCGATAACTAACTACCAAGTTTTTCCTTATGCTAGGAAAAATGTAAGACTCTAATTATGGCATCTTCATTAATTTAGTTAATAAGATGAACAAGGTTGAACCCAATACCACAATACAATGGTGAAGATAGAGAACTGATCTGAGATTGAATCCATAATTTGGAATGGCCGTGGAAAACTTAGGCACCACTATCTCAAAGCTTGTTTAAGACTAAAATAATTGTTTTAAGTAAACGAAGTACGAACCATGTCCTCCAGCCCGAAGGTGTATTTCATAAAACAGATTAATCATTCATTAATGTGTAGTGGAGAACTTAAGCAATCTATACATGCAAAATGGATAAGTGAATTAGGATAGCAGTTAGTTTTGGCTACTATGAGAAGTGCAAAATTGAAACCATTGCCTGCTAGTTTTGTGCCGCCTTTAGCTAAAGGTTTGGTCTCTTATATCTACCAAAGCTTCCATTAACCTTGAAAATGTTTTGAAAACTCACCTAAAATACAGCCAATTTTCTGTTTACCACCTAGATAAGGAACATCAGCTCAATGATCACAGGTCTCAAGAACTACCATATGTCTCTAATATTTAAATTATACCAAGCAGTGATAATCTGAGGTTCATATAGTAATGTGGAGAACATACATATTCTCTATAATGATGAGAGAGTTTGGCATATATGAGAAGATTGCTTTTTCTGACTTTTAATACTTCCTAAAAATACAAGTAAAACCCGCAGCAGTAGTTAACTATCGCTGGCTTATAACTAAAAAACACGCCGGCAGTTAACTGCCGTTGGGTTTTTTGGTTATTTACTTGTGTTACTAAGACACAAAGAATGTTAAAAAAACAACTCTCAGGAGAGAAAGGTGGTGTTGAAGGGAATATTGAAGATTGCATAAAAGTAGTCTTTAAGGTATGTTAGATTGAGGGGTCAATGTTTATAAACGATCTTCTCTAGTGTCGAGTGTTGGTTTGGTTGTGGTGGTATATATGTCAATGAGTTACTGTTGTTGCCAATGTGTGTGTTTGTGAAGGTTCAACAGTTGGCTTTGTAATGAAAAGATTTGCAAGGTGGAGAGCAATGAGTTAGACTAGTTGGAGAATAAGAACGAGGTTTAACTGTTAGGTGTTGACTGTATAGTTTTTCTACATAATCTAAACAAACGACGAGGTTACTTTATACGGTAATTATTTTCATTTCTAAAACATTTTCATCATCAACTATATTTTAAACATTCCTTGGAATATTTAGTATGTGAAAGTAATTGCGGTTGACATAAATGATAAGTCTTTTTGCTCACTTCCACTGCGACTTAAGTTCAAGTTTTTAACTTTAAGTCTGAAATTTTGTAATTGTAAATGGTAAATTTCAAAGTGTATGTCGACGTTTTTTTTTGGAGGGAGGTCGACTCTTCATAATGACTTCATAGGTGTGGTTTGAAAATGGAGTTCGAGATCATGTAAAAGAGAAGAGTAATAATAGGAGTAAAATAGCGAGATTAGGAGGTTTTTTTAGGCAAGATAACAAACATTAAAAATAGAGATCAATAAACACTTTTTTAATGCAAGATTAAAAGAAAAAAACAATATTAAAATATTTGGCTCATATTATAAAAAAAAAATGACTTCTTTTTTTATTACTAAAATGACTTTTTTCCGTAGAGTTTTTCAGCTTAAGGTTTATTGGAGGCATGTTAGCCCTAAATGTGTGCACCTTTTGTAGTTAGGGATTCAAATATTTGTTCGTTGTGTTTTGGGATTATAGATCTTTATGCACTAGATTCAATCTCTCGTTTTCATACTCATTTTTTTTTTTACAATATTTATTTTATTTTCACTATAACAATCATAATTTTTGTCAAAAATAGGAGAAAAAACTCAAAAACACCTAAATGAAATGATAATGAATCGCTTCAGACTTTTTTTTTAATTATCTCTTCAGACTTAACCAGATGTTTTGTATTCAATCTAGCCATGAAAAAACAACAATGTTAAATCTATTTAGAGATAGCTTTGTCGACCATTTTAGTCATAGAAGATACCTGGTTAAAATAACAAGGAGAAAAAAGTCTATATCATTTTTTTTTAAATAAATGAAATGACAAAGTCATTATAAATTCACACTTGGAGGTGTCGGAGTTTCAACCCCAATTATAACGTTCGGCCTAACAATTTTGGTATTTTTGTCCGTTGAACTAGAACTTATGAGACAATTGATCACCCATTAAGTAGCTGATTATTGATTATTCTTAATATATTAATAAATAATAAATAAACAACAAATATACGTATAGAATGTGAAGGAAAACTGAATGAACTCATCTCACTTTTCTTCAAAAAAAGAAGAAAAAAAGAACTCATTTCACTTATTATTTGCAGCAATGCATCCTCGCCGGCGAAAGTGTGTCCGGACATCAGCGCCAGAGAAGGAATCAAACCATTTTATGAAAGCCATACTTCCCTCACCCATTCATTCCAAACAAATAGTAAGCTTGTTTTGTACTTTTATTATGCATGCATGTCAATCAAATATTATTATTCATTTTATAAAATTTATTAAATGCTCCAATGTATTTGAGATCCTTTGTGACTCTTTTTTTTGTTGGTGTGCATGTGTGTTTGCATGTTGATCACTCGTTTTAGTGTTTCTTTTATTCAAGGGTTGTAAAAATTGTTTTTGAATCTTTTAATTTGAGTTAGTGTGTGTTTGGTTTCATTTTTTGATAAGACAAAATTGATTTTAGAGGTGTAAAATTGATTTTGACATATTTAGAATGAGATCAGATGGAATTGATTCTAGAGATGATTTTCACACAAATTTATAGTTCGACTCACTTTTACATGAATGTATCCAAACACAAATCACCTTTGGTCAGAATTACTTTTAACCAAAATCAATTCTAGAGAATCAATTCTATCAAAATCTATTCTCCCCACCACACAACCAAACACATGTTTGTATCAGAAGTGACTTATATTTTGATCACACTCCCTTAAAAGTGAATTCAACTCTAAAAGCAACTTAGAATGGAAAACTTCAAATCCTAACTTCAAACGAAATCACTTTTGCCTACCCAAACGTGTCAAAACATGCACTAATCGTGACTCTTTATTGATGAGAGTAACTGAAATTGTGAAAATTTCATGTCTTTAGAAGTTTAGTCCTACAATATAACGAATGGTGTGTTATCACTTTTCAATGCAGAGAATTCCAGATGAATTTATAACAAGATTTGGGAATGAACTCAAGAATGCTGCTACAATTACTGTTCCAGATGGTCGTGTATGGAAAATGGAACTGAAGAAACGATGAGAATGTTTTCTTTTGCAACAAATGGCAAGAGTTTGTAGAATATTATTCTATAGGATATGGTTGCTTCCTTTCTTTCAAATATGAAGGGAATTCAAAGTTTAGTGCTATT
>Ga0228710_1002987_pt1 | contig 26925 bp, 9 predicted proteins | sample MedpolnodulmetaG_FD_177995 | JGI IMG/M metagenome (GOLD analysis project Ga0228710, IMG submission 177995) | Root nodule microbial communities from Medicago polymorpha collected in Santa Monica, California, United States - pink nodules | ecosystem: Host-associated > Plants > Roots > Nodule... | reverse complement strand
TGTTTTTGAAAATAGTCCCTCCAGGGACTATTTTCAAAAGTAAAATATTTTGCAGGGACCTTTTTAAAAATCAAAAGATTTTGCAGGGACTATTTTTCTAATAAATGGGTTCAGTCATCATGTGCCATGTGTGCAAATCATCACTAAAGTGGGGTCAGGGACCAAAACCAAAACGAGACATATTTGCTGGGACCAAAAACAACAACAAAAAATTACAGGGACCAAAACCAAAACGAAGCATATTTGCAGGGACCAAAACCATATTTTAGCCTATTTTTAAAAGGCTTCGTCTAAATTTTCGCTTTAGGTCTCAGCATACGTTGGACCAGCCTTGTGTATGAAACGTCATGAAGTTCATTTCAATTCATACCTATGATGATTGATGAATTACATCCATCGTCATAATTTATTTAATTTTCAACTCTTGTGCCTAATATCTTTTCAAAAGAAATCTTGTACCTAACAATATTATGAAACATCGTGAATTTTATTTTCTATGATTCTAGATCCTGCCAGCAATATCAAAGGCTGCATGGACAGTGAACAAAGAAGAACGTGAGAAAGGCATTGAAGAATCATTGCAAGCCCTACAATTTCTTGAGAATGAACTCAAGCACAAATTCTTTGGTGGTGAAAACATTAGCATTGTGGACATTGCTGCATCCTACTTAGCTTTCTGGCTTCCTGTGATTGAAGAAGCTGTAGGGTTAAAGGTTCTTAGCAGTGACAAATTTCCTAAGCTCTATAAGTGGAGTCAAGAATTCAATAATCATCCTATTGTGAAAGAGAATCTCCCCCCAAAAGATGGACTCCTCGGCTTTTTCAAATCTCGATATGCAGCGATTAGTGCTGCTTCGAAATAGACCGATTTCAGGAGTGATGCCGCATGCTCGAGAGCCGTTGGATTAAGAGAGATAAATAGGTTAGTCTTTAGACTAATCCCAGAAATAAAGCAAAGTTCACTCATTTTAGTTTATTTGAGCTGTATTTTGAGTTTTATTGTAACTTATGAGTACACATTTGATATTTATAATTAGTTCAAGTATCTTATTTGATATGTAGTGCAATCTTAATGATTGAAAGGTTCTAATAATGAGAATAATTTTGGTTAACCGTCAGTTGTCAACTAATCATAGACAAACATGTGTATGACTTACGAGGAAAATTGATCTTTTCTAATGATTGTCGATCGGTAATGATTGATTAACAACGTAAAAACAATTTACATTGTCGGTGCTTATGAATTAAATAACTAAGCTTTGTATTCACCAAAAAAAATAAAAATAACCTAGCTTTGTACCTTTGAGAAGTTATACACCATTTCAATTTACCTGAATCTTAACAAAGTTCATATTTTTTGTTTCAAAAGAAAAGTTTACAAATGTTTTTTTGTTTATATGTAAAAACAAGTTGTGATTACGATTCAGACGTTTCAGATATAGTTGTGATTTTATCTTTCAATTGGCAAGTAGCTCAATTCAACATTGGATGTGAAGTTTCTCATTATTTAGAGGGATCTCATGACACCTTACAAATTTCTATAAAATCCACCTATTTGATTAGAGTGAAATATAGAACATTTATGTGATTAATAACTGATTTGTACACTTTTCAAGAAAACAACAATCGATTATAAGTTCCCCTAAAAAAATACTACACAAATTAGTGCACAAGTCATATCTCAACGGACAAAAATACCAAAATTGTTAGGCCGGACGTCATGGTTTGAACTACGCACCTCATAAAAGAAGTATTTTTTCTATAAATCTAGTGTATACCAGTAATAGCAAAGGCTGCATGGACATTGAAAAAAGAGGAACGTGAGAAAGGAATTGAAGAAACATTGAAAGCTCTACGATTTCTTGAGAATGAACTCAAGCACAAATTCTTTGGTGGAGATAAAAATTGTGGACATTGCTGCTTCCTACTTAGCTTTCTGGCTCCCTGCCCCGTGATTGAAGAAACTACGGGGTTGAAGATGCTTACTAGTGACAAATTTCCCAAGCTCCATCCAGTTGTACGTTCATAACAATCATAGCTTCAATGTCTTTTGTAAATGAAAGTATTCAGATTTGATAAAAGGAAAAAAATACTTGAAATCGTCGTAAACTTCAACGATGATTGACGTCGGTCTAAGAAGTGGAAGTTCATAAGTTTACCAAAAATAAGAGAAAACATGTATGCCTAAAAAATTATCTCATATTTATTTTCTTTTGTTTTTGTCAAACTGACGTCAATCAAGTCTATGTTTAAGTCGTCAAAATGACGTAAACTTCTACTTTTCGACAATGTTCGGTAGTAGCCCACAGTCGTAGAATTTGCCTCTAAGACATGTGTTGGTCAAGTTTTGAATCTTCTACATAGAAGGAGTTCTACATCAACAGGTTTCTTCACCATCCTCTAAATCATCTTAAGATCTTGTTAAAACGTTTTCATTTAGAATATTGAAATTGAATGTATGTGCTTGGTCATTATCATTTTATTATGTGACATGTTCTTGTATTATATTTCTATTGTATGCAGGAAAAAGTATCAATCTGTCATTGACCTTTTATTAAAATAGTCTTCCATAGAATTTGTCATATTTGAAAGAATCACTAGTTTATTTTTTGTACAGATGACTCATAATAGCTGTGCTTATTGAGCATCCACAATGGACACCTATTTTTGAGTATCTAAATGAATTTCATGTGACTCATTTATAATCTTTTAATAGTAGTACCTAATAAGCATTCAATTCCTCCAACACAGCAGCATCTCACACAAGTTTTTTAAATGAGACCCACTAATCAACTATCAATAATTTTATATCATTACACTTTAATTTTTTTAATATTAAAAAAGTGTGAATTTCACTTAGGGTGTGTTTGGATGGAGGGGAAAGGAGGGGAGGGTTTACTTTTCTTCTTTAAATTACCGACATTATAAAATGATGTTTAGAAAATTGAATTAACAACATGATAAATGATCATATAATACTTTAAAAACACTTAATTTATTTTTAAAAAAACATTTTACATTGTTTGTAATTTAAAAAATAAAAGTGAACCCTCCCCTCCTAAACCCTCAATCCAAACACACCCTTAAGATTGGGGATCTTAAGTAAAATCCTCGGTCTCATAAGACCCTAAAAAAGTTTCTTTCTAACAGGGGTATCTTTCTAATAGGGGTATCTAATAGGAACCGGACCTTAAAAAGTATAACACCCTTCTATTGGAGATGGTACCCCAATAATGTGAACATGTTAAGATTTTCCAAAGAATCTGTCACCTAATATCTGAAACAACCTGTGCTCTCACATGATAGTGGCTCCACCATGTGCATAAATCTGATAACTTAGCCAGAAAAATATATGCACTACTAAAAAGTCAGATGCTAAAGATACAACTGTAACAGAAAAATCCTTAAATAAGTTATGGCACAATATGAATATACAAAGCATGTGAAACTAAGGAGGGGTAATAAATTTTGGAGTACTATAATGACTCTCAAATTACATCATTATTTATTTCTTTAATAAAGTTTAACCAGATAGTCAGAATTTATAATCTCAAATGAAGAAACAGAAGTTGACAAAGCTTAAATACAATGCAAGAAACAGATATCATTCCAAATTTAAATGCTATCACAAATTGATTATCTATTCATCTTTACTTGCTGCTGCTGCTATTATCCTTGACAATAGTCACTGGGCAAGGAGCATTGGTCATCACAAAGTTGCTTACACTTCCCAGTAATATCCTGTTAATGAGACTCAATTTTAATCAAATCAGACAGAAAAATTCCATCACAACAAATATTTTGATGAATGAATAATTTATTCATAGGATTAAGATCGTGTAGTGAAAGGGTGAACTCAATATCTCCTTCAGTACTCAGATAGATAGAGATTTATTTAAAACATTTATTTTTCCTAATAGACGTTCTTCTGTATGCATCGGTTTGAGATTGAGTCCCTCATCATCAGATTATACAATAATTTAGTTCCGTGTTAATGAAAATTGATTTTGAATAATTTGATTCTTGTAAAATTGATTTTGGTAAAAAATCAGTTTAATGTAAAGCGATTTATACTTCAATATATTCAAGAGAAAAAATGAGTATATCAATGCATGTCGGAATAGTTTAGATAAAAATTGCTACACTTTATAGTTCAGTTGTATCCAAAATCCACATTTCCAATCCAACAAAGTGTAGCTTTTGCCAAAATAACATTGATATGAGAATTGATTCTGTCGTTGCAAAAGGTAGAAATCTGAACATTTATATTAAATTGAGTCTGGGGCTAGAATCAATTACTCAATTATAGGACTGGAAGTCAAACAAAACTAATGCTATGTTTGTTTCCACTGCAGAATGGGTATAAGAGGCACGTCTACTATAAACTACAATTTACGGCTTCATAAGTTCACAGCAGAATGGACCTAGACGCTCATCTATTATTGTAAACACCAAATCAAACAAGCAATAAGTTGTGCTCGAACCACATTTCACCAACGTAAATGTGATTATTGAGTCTCAGGTGGTGGAACCAAACGTGCATGTTTGGATGAACAGTGAAACCGAAAAATCACGGCGAGCCACCCTGATTTTGTCAAGCTACAAACATGAGTGATTTTGTCAAAATTGCAACACACACAAAGTGTAGCTTTTGTCAATCTCACCACTCATCCAAACATACTTGAGTATCATGTCACTAAAATATCTATCTTGTAAACAAAAAAATATATAAATACAATTCTACAAACTTAAGCTTTGGTATCTAACTCACCAATTTACACTCCAAAACAAACCCCACATGATCTAATTCATTTTCTTTAGAATAATATATATGATTGATTGATGATGAAAGGTGCCCAGAAACATTAAACACAAGATTAGGAAATTAGGGTAAAAAAAAACTAAACCTTTGAATTGTGCTGAGACCCCTGCTACCCATAACAAGAGAATCCAGCTTCAGATCTTCAACAGCATCCATAAGTTTCTCTCTTGCATCACCCCAATACACTTTTGTAACAATATTCACCTAGAAAACAATAATTATTTCACAAATACAAAAACCATTAAAAACTCTTAAATTTAAAACATCCTTGTCTAAACTAAAATGCAGAAAATATTGAAGAAAAAAATAAAAATACCTCTTTTTGTCTTGAAAAAGTGTCAAGCAAATCAAGAACCTCAATATCAATCTGAACACCATACTTCTTCATTATCTCTGGTTCTCTGAACTCCTTCAACGGAATAAGAGCTTCACACAAAAAAAAAAAAAAAACCAAAATCAATATCAATATCATAGTTAGGATGTTATTGGATCCATTGGGCCACCTGCTATCAGATTTCTGTTATCGGACCACCTCCCACAATTTATAAGTGAAGGCAATTCTCACCTCATAATCCGGTTTTGTGGGTTGTGTTACGTCTAACTATGATTTCTAAGAATTACATTTATATTAGACAGCCAAAAGATCAGATAATAAATAAAACATAGGATAACTAAAAATGAATGGTACTTACGAGAACCATCTTTGGCCCATAACTGATTACGAGCTTCATCAAGAGAATCATGACTGATGTGAATGATGTAAATGTTGTCACCTTTGTCAGCTAAATTCTCAAGTGCCCATTTCAGAGCATTCTTGCTGCTCTTTGAGAAATCTAAAGCCACACCAATTGTTCTATCTTTTGCCATTTTTCTTTGTGAATGGAAAAAAAGGTTTGAGTTTAGAGAAGAAGATGAATAATAAGAAGAAGAAATAGCTTTGACAAGGGTTTAAAAGTCACTGACAAAGCGTATATATATTGACAAAAATTGTTCACGCTTTTTTTGCAAGGATAGAGATTGAGTCACGGAAGAATAAAATTGGTAATTAATTTTTGATTAAATTTTAGGAGATACTTTTTTATCTATACTTTTGGTAAAATATTTACTCAATATATAATTTCATCATTATCTAGATATTGTCTTATAACACAAAAATGAAAATTTTTGATAAAAAAAATTGGAAAAATTAAGACAAAATGTATGTTTGGCTATATTTTGACAAAAGTATGATTGATTTTAGAAATGTGAAATTAAATTTAAATGTTTTTAATATTTTCTAATATAATTTATTTGTTTTTTCTACTAAAAATAATGTTCAGGTTCATAATTTATTCCAATTTAAGGTTAGAATTGACCAATTCAAAAATAAAAAAGAAGGCTAGAGTTTAAAGTAATAATCTTTTAAATTGGTTTTTTTTAATATATAGAGATGAATTATTTTACATTCAACTGACTTTTAGTTAACATTACCATTACATTTTTTTTTGTCTAATAGCCTAATGGTTAGAGCTCACACAATTAAATGTGGAGAAGTGAGTTGTCCGGGGTTCGAACTCTGACCCCTGCATAAATTATGTAATGTCTCTACCAACTGAGTTAAGCTCACGGAAACTACTATTACATAATTTCATCATTAAAAAAATAATTTTTGTCACCACATTATTAAACTAAAACAATACAAAATAAAAAATTAAGTAGGAAAAAGTTGACACCCAAATATCCATTATTCTTGTGTGTGTCTACACTCTAAAGCTTCAAGACAAGATTTTTTTTTGTTTTTTGAAAGAAGCTTTAAGACAAGATAAATAAAACAGGAACACATGCCCACATCAAACAGAATATAATTAAGTGTAGGACAAAGCAAATAAATATTTTCTTAGTCGTGCTTGATAATATCTTTGCCAAGTGTCAATGTCGTCATTACCCATCAGAGATGTACCTGAAGTGAGTCATAGAGGATAGGATTGAACTTCTGCATTTTTAGTGATACAGAAGGGCCGTTTAAGAAACTAATAATGGTCAAAAGAAAAAAGATTTTATTTTTTTTTAGAAAAAGAAGAAAGATATTTAAAAAATTGTTATTTTACGGATAATATAATCAAAGTATTACAAATAATATTTTTAAGAAACTTAGACAACAAGTCCAAATTTTTTTTAAAAATGACATTTGCTAAGGATGTCTATTAGCGGATTTGGATTGGTTTTGGTTAAAGATTTTATCCAATCCAATAATTATTTTTGAAGGAGCAAAAGAAATATATCGATATAATACTTTTTGGCACACAGGTTTTGTTAAAGGTGGCAGTGTTCGTTTGACGACTACTTCGCAACAGACTTTCCACCAAAGATAATCTTCTTTGTAGGAGAATCCTTCATCATGACAACACTATTTGTTTTGGCAAGTGTGGTTGCCCAGAGACCACGGATCACCTATACTTTCGATGTGATTTCTTTGGCAACTTATGGTATCTTATTTATTAGTGGATTGGTATCAATTTTACACCTCCGGAGTCTGTCAGTGAACATACTCATCAATTTGGGCATTTGACGGGATTACCGTGGTATACTCTTTTTTTTTCTTCAAGTGATCTGGCACACAGGCTGCTTGGTCGTTTGAAAGGAAAGAAACAACAGAATTTTTTCACATACAACAAAGGATTTGGTGAATTTATTGGAGAACGTCAAGTTTTTGTCCTTTTCTTGGTTGAAAGCTAAAATGCTCATCTCCGCTTTCAGTTATACTGACTGGTGACGGTACCCTTTATTATGTATGGGTGTCATGGAGTAGCTTTCTCCTTTTCTATTTTTTTTTTGCAGTGTTGTGTTTTGGCACCAGACTTTAACCTTGTACTTTGTTGGGTGATTCTCTTTTGCACACCTTGTACAAAATGAATCACCTTTGGTGATTTAATTCCATTTTGATTTCTTTAAACAAAAAAATACTTTTTGGCACACCTTATGTTGAAGGGATTGTTGTGGTTTTGTCAATATAATTTATTTTGCCTTGTTAAAAAATATATCGATATAATAAAGTGTAAGGTGTGCCAAGAATAAAAAATACAAATTAGATATCAAGAATCAATAACCAAAAACAAAACCACTCAACAATATCCATAACACACCATTCAAAAAACAACATAGATAACGTAATTACTTTTTGAGGGATTATATACATAACATAATTAATATATGAAAATACTGAAGTATAAAAAAAAACATAATTCCATTATTTATATTTAAGAACCATATTATTAGATGTTGTCTTGTTTGTTATCTTGAATTTAACTCAATTAGTATAGATAATATATGATATATGCAAAGTTCGGAGTTTGAACTCTAAAAAAAAAAAATTGTTGCCTTGTTCGTTTAAAATGGGCCCGCATGTCGTAGGTTCTTGGCTTTTTGATGCTTTGCTTGGGGCAGTTTAACTACTTAGCGTGCCGTAATCAAATACCAAAACTTTTGTTAATTGTTTAGGGTAACAAATAACAAAGATAACACGAATATAATCACAAATGGAAACTGAAAACCGTGTTACGTTAATGGTTCTCGTGAATATAATGTGTAAGGAAAAAACCTTATGCTGATTAATTGGATCAGTGTCATCAGAACCACGTGATATCAGATGGCCTTTTATTTATTTACTTTTAAAATTGAAGATTAGTATACATAAAGCACACAGAAGCCAATGAAGTTTCTTTCTACTAGAAAATAATTCAGTGGTATAACACATAGAATACAAATTCAACATTGTTAAATTTGAAAAGAATGAATTTGTAAATAATTCACAAAATCCAAGTTAATAGTATAAAATGAAGAAAATATTTATTGAAAGAAGAAAAAAAAAATTACGGAACAGTCATGTATCCACGTCATATCATAACATTAATGTTTAAGTCATTAATTGAATAGATAAATGATGAAATGTGAACTGTCATTTAGAACCTAACGAACATTGTAACAAGATGAGAGATTAAACAATGTCATACCAAAAAGATGAACAAAGAGTTATATTAAGATGATAAAATAACCTAAAAAACACCAAAAACAATCAAATATTTGTAGAAACCGCTTGTTTAGATAAAAAAAAATTACTATGTAATGGGATCTTTCAAAGAAAAAAAATACTATGTAATGGGTTGATTCCTAGCCAACAAAAAGATTTATTCAAAACCGATCTAATAAGGTTTGATTAAGGTGAGTTTATGTGTATAGTCTAAATGGTAATTACGTTTCTGTGTTGGGGTAAAATAAAAATATCAATAGTCAATCTTAATTTGGATTCTAAAAGCAGGGCCGGCCCTAGGCATAGGCCGGGGGTGCGGCGGCCTAGGGCCCATACCGGTCGAGGCCTAAATTTTTTTTGAAAGTTCGGGTGTATATAGAAAGATTTGGTTTTCGGGGGGTGTATATAGCAAAGTTCACTTAAAAGCCTCAAATATAGACATTATGAAAGGCTAGGCTGAAGCCTGTTAATGTTTTTTTGACCTTTTTGGCACAATTTGCTATATATACCCCCATATATCACAAAGATTTCCATATACACTCTCCTTATAAAAATTTATGGTTGTTTGTAATAATGTGTTAAAAAAATTATTATCGAAAAAATTGGTAATATTTTTTGGGCCATTTGTTCCTAATAACGTGCCTCACTAATATTAAAATTACTGATGATATTTATTATCCAAGAAATTGATATAATTTTATAACAACACTAATTATATTTTAGTTGAAAATGGTCCTACTAGAGAAATTAATCTTAATTCTGTCTTTCAAAGGTTCCAAAAAATAAAATTATATCATTATAGTGATATCTACTTTCCTGGTGTTATTATTCTTAGGTTCTAAAATTTCAGTCTACTTCGCATATGCTATTGTTCTATACTTCTACGGTATTTTATTTTGTTTTGTCTATGAAGTATTTGATTTATTTTCAGATGTTGCCTAAACAAACATTTATTTGGTAGTGAAAACCGAAAAGAAAAAAAAACGAAATGAAGACCTAGTAAAATCACAACATTGAGCTAAACTTTTTTATGATGTATTATGTAAGGGTCATTTTCTCATATTATACCTAAAGTCCGTAAACTTCTAAGAACGACCCTAAAAGTAAGGAGGTCGTTGTTGCATTTCACACACCTTTTTTTTTTTAGTAAATGTCACACACCTTATATACTAGTAAAGAGGTTAAGAGAACAAATAAAGATTTCTCTTGGTGATTAACATAATTGATTATAGGGTCTAAGAATCTTATATACAAGTAAAGAGAGCAACTAAAGATTTCTCTTGATGATTAACATAATTCATTATAGGGTCTAAGAATTAAATTTAGTCCTAACATTGTTCTCTAAAAATTAGGACAAAACTTATTAACAGATTCCTATGTGTTGTTGGAACTGTTCTCCAATAAAATTATGTCAAGTAGATTGCTTAATCCACGTTGACCCATCATGAACCGGTCTCCTGTTACTTCTCTTCCTTCTTCGTTAAACCTCTGTTTGTCTCTGTTAACCCACATCTCCAAAAAGACCCAACTTTCATAGCATAAACTGATCGACATTACCATATACCAATTGATCTTTTCCAAGAGCCACAACATCTATGTGACTGTGCCAACAAAGAGGTTGTTAAGGCTTAAGCTTTCTACTACATAGTATATTCAACCCATTGAATTAACCAATTAATTAGTCTTATGAGATCTAACTTTGGTTATGGTTTTAGTATTAAATTTTGTAGATGATATTTCAATTTGAGAATCAAGTATAGCTGAACAGTTTACGTGTATGAATGTATTTGATTTCAATTTATTGAAGATACAACTGATTTGGCTATGACCCAAATCAAATCTAAAGCAAAAAAATTAGACACGTTGAAGAATTCTTATGGGTAAAAAGGGCTAATAGGTTTACTAATCAAAAGAAATTAAGTGTTAAATCTGATTGTAATTTTAACATACTAGTTCCAAAGTAGCGGTGGAGGTTTTCCCCTGTGTGCGTTGACGGGTTAATGGAGAAGAAGAAAGTAGCGCCAGATTAGTTCATAATGTGTCTTATGTGGATTATGTAATCCACTTGGCATAATTCTACTGGAGAACAGTTCCAACAGCATGTATGGAACTGTTTATAAGTTTTGTCCTAAAAATTATATTCGGCTAATATCCACGTAAGTTATTATTAAAACAAAAAAAAAACAATTTTTCTTAAAAGAAAAAACAATTCCTACGATAAAAAAATGAGTGAAGGTTTGTCGATTAATAAAGGTTGGTCTTAAGTCATACTCGCTATGAACAAGGGCAGAGTCAGGTTTTAAACATCGGGGGACCAAGTCTTAAAGGCAGTATAATTTAGCAAACAAGCTTACATAATGGGCTTTTTTTAAAAGTGAAAAAGATTTTTTTACCGTAAAAAACAAAGGCCCAACATACAAAATGACACAAATGCTAACAATGTGGAACCATATTCATGACCATGTGTAAATAGTAGTTTATAATAATAATATAGTAATATAATAATATTACTATAGAGTAGTGTTATATTGACATCCAAAAACCAACAACTTAAGCTACACTGTATCATTTCGAAAAGCAATTCAAGCTGGTACAGATTTTGAGATGACATAAAATGATTAAAAAAATCCAATTTATACTGACTAATCGTATCAGAATACGGCGTGGACAACCAAAAGATTGTTCATTTATCATTTTTTAACACTTTACGGATTAGGTGTGTTCCGGTATCGGGGAAGCTATACCCTATACCCCAACATTTATACCTTCACCCGACAAAACATTTAAATTTCCAATTTTATCCTCTTCGTTTTGACTTCACCCCACAAAAAATTTCTCACTTAACTTTTGTTTCTGGGAAACTCAAGATAAGTTGTTCCTTGTCAAAGATATAAATGAAAAGATATTTATCTCCTCTAACATCGCATGATACCCTCTTCAAGGATTGAGATTAATCATCGCCGAGAGATCAATATGCCATAACTCGTAACACCATCCAAAAGAAAAAATTGGAGCATCAACAAAATTTGAATCGCCATCGGCGAATGACCGCTGAAAATTGAGTCACGTCCATGGATTGGAAACAACCATTGCTGCATTTTAGTCGTGGTTTGTTCTGCAATTTTTGCAAAGCATTCACAGAATCAAATATTTTGTAATTGAGATTTATCCAACCTTGTGTTTTGGATTTTCTTTGTGTTATGATGCTAACAGAATAGGCAAACTTTGAGTTTGATATTGGTTATCTTGTTTATTGAATCATGTAATTTAATCCAAGACAATTTATTGAATTTGTTGGGATTAACGTGTCATCTTTCTTCAAAGTCGTTAGTTTCAGTGTTGATATCTATGGAAACAAAAACCAATTAAACCTACTTAACATTTGCAATAAATAAATTGATGTTTATTTTCATTGATTTTTATTTTCCAGATTTGTGTTCATGTTTTGTTCCAAGCACTATTGCAACTTGTGAGTGGCGCAGGCCGTCAGACTCAATTTCTCCATTACTATTTTTAGAAATCTTGTTAAAGTGTTGTCGTTTAGAATTTGGAGGAATATGATGAATTTTAGTTCCGAAAATCTTTCTTCAATTGTTCTGCTATACAATTTTTACAGTTTCTATCTTTCAAAAAAAAAAAAAAGTTTCTAAAAATATTTTGTGGGGGTGAAGTCAAATGAAAAAGGGTAGAGTTGGAATTTTTGGTGGTTTGTAGGGGTGAAGGTATAAATGTTGGGGTATAAGTTATAATTTCTCGATATCAGATATGTGTTGGTGTGAACACTGACACCATAGTGACGCCTATGTTTACATTGAATTATATCATTTTCTAAAATTATTATTGGTCTCAGTGTGCATGTCGTGTACGACACTTGTGTCTATGTCCGTGCTTCATATACTCGTGATCTTTTCTAACGTTGGTTCGATCCCAAGTCTAGAAGAAGGTTGGAGGGGCGTGGGTTCAACCAACCATCCATCATGAGGAACAGGTGCAGTTTTAAGTCGTACTTTATTTTAAGGGTGTGGGTCATTTTTTATAAAAATATTATGGAAGAGTGAAATTATCATTATTTAAAGTAATATTAATGACCATTTTACCATTGTTATCTTAGAATTCAAACTATGTTTCTTAAAATTATAATATCAAATTTTTATCACTAAACCTGCATCTCATGAACAATATATAAAAACATTTGTCAACGGTATTTTAGTCTTGGGCATTTCTAACCCTTAAAAGACATCACGATGCGACTTATCTATAAAATATATCAAAGAATTTTATAAAAAGAGTTGCTACAAAAAATAATTTCTACTTTAAATAAACAATGATGTGAAAGTTTTTTACTAATAGAATGAAAAGAATGTTTTGTTTGCTAAATTACAATTTAGGTCCCTTAAGTTATTCTTAGTTTCACTTTGTCCTTTGAGCTATTTTTATGTTTTGGCCAGATAAGTTAACAAATGTACTTCGTTTTTGTTAGTTTTTACTTTTTAGTTAGAAACGTTAAATCCTTTGTGTCATTTAGGGTTGGTGATTACTGAGTGATTAGGTAACTCTAACAGAACACTATAAAACAAAACTTAAGGTACCTAAATTAGAGATTGTTCATCAAACATTTTGCACAGCTCTTCCGAAATTAGAAAATCATCATTCTATTGTTGTTCTTCTTCCTTCACGCTCGTCACCTGTGCATCTTGTATTCTTCATTCTAAAGTTATTTTTTGGTTTGTGCTCTTTTAACACACTTTTTCAACATATTATTTCATATTGATTATATGTTAAACTAGACCGAAAATTTTTAGTGTGCACCCAAACACTCTAAAGACACGTTGAAAAACAAAAAAAATAAAGTGATGTAACATATCAAATAGATTGATGATGTGATAGGAAGAAAGATAAAATAAAAATGAGATGTTGAATGAGTGTTGGAAAAACGCAGGTGCATGATTGTTGAAGCTAGACCTATATCAAATTATGAGAAGTACTTAAAGAGTTCTTATAAAAATGAACAAGTCATTGCGAGTTTATACCTGGTTTTTGAAAGAGAATGAAAAATTGTTGTAACAAAAATGGAATATCTAATACCAATTATATTTGCTTCTCCTTGAATTTATTGTTGCAAGCAATGCTCATGACTCGTAATTATAATGTCACAAGGGACAGAAGCTAGCTAGCTTTGTCATTGACATTGTTCAGCTATGATGAGCTGCTTTACTCTTTTTTTATCCAAGAAGATATCCATGTCATGAGCACACAACTTATGTATCCTCGTACTCTAATTAATGAGCACACAATTAGAGATGGAGTATGTCAACCCTAAAGTGTCCACAAGGAAACTAGAGTCAAAATGGGAGGGTCCTGCCCCTGGATTAACCAAGACAAATGTTGATGCAAGCTACTTCACAATTGAGGGTTTTGGTATCATCTCCTTTTTTATATACTTTTCTCTTTTTTAATATTTTTTTTAGATAGACGGCATAAGATAAGCGTCTCGTCGGGATGTCGATCTAGCTGTAGTTGGGATGTCAGTGTTTTTCTTTGATGCATGTCATATCTCCTGCTTATTAAAAAATGAAAACAATTTTTTTACAACTTAACAAAACTTAAAAAATTAATTGTTTGGAAAAATCCAAATTCAATTCTCGGATGAAATAATTTTTAGCCAGATTTTATTTATCTTTCAACCGAACTCCAGGATATTTAAATATCATACACGAAAAAAGAATAGAACTTTATTAGTACTCATTAATTTGTCGTTGGCATCAAAGATGTCCTTATATAGTTTTTTATACTTGTATATGAAGAGGGTATATAATTTTGGTGTAATGTTTTTCTTTCGGTTGTACTCTATGTCTCTATCTAAACTACCGTCATTACAATTTTATCTTTTTATAATGTTATTTTAATTTTTAATTAAAAATTAGTTAAATCATTTTATAATATGAACAATTCTACAAGAATATGAATAATATAAATTTGGACAGCAGTGCGGCTTTGGTTAGGTATATTTGCGGTTTCTCCAGGCGACTTTCGACATCATTTTCAACGGTTTACAAAAATGGCAGGTATGTCAAGGAGCTCTCATTTATTTCTAACGGTTATTTGGTTTGCTGTTGTGTGGGTTATCTGAAAGGAGAGTAACAACCGTATCTTTCAACAGAAGGTTGCTACTCCTTTTATGCTTATTGAAAAAGTAAAGCTTTATTCGTTCTTATGGTTAAAATCAAGGCATGCTTCCTTTAGTTATAGTTACCATGACTGGTGGAAGCATCTGATCCCTTGTATGAGCATTATTGTATAATTTATTTTGTTCGTTTGGTTGGTGCTTTGTTTCTAGCACCTTGACTTTGTAAATAGTTGTTGGTGTTTCTCCTTTTCACGCCTTGTATGGGATGATTCACCGCTGTTTATTATATATCCCATTTTGATTTGTTAAAAAAAAAAATCTTTATTTGATTATGGTGGTATATTCCAAAAAATTATAGCCGGATGTAGTAAAATAAACATACAATTAAGTATAATTAAGCATACCATTTTCTGACAACTTTTTGACAATTTTATCTCACATACCCACATTATCCTCTTATTCTCTCTCTTTCTTTTTTTCTCTCCATTGTTTTTGACCAATGAAAAGAGAGAAAAAAGAAGTTGTCACATAAGTTATCACATATGGTTGTTCAAATAACACTACTCTAATTAAAAAGCAAAGAGACATACGCTAGTATATAGCGACTAATCCACTCTGTGACCTCTTACGATTGTCGTCCTTCCTATATATTTCTGGTAACTTTCTAATTGTTGTTCTCAATCGATGGGCACACCTTGTGCTGGTAGATACACACATTTGTTAAGCACTATAATTATATGTATTTTTTTTTAGGGAAACTATAATTAGATGTATGTATCTTTGTAGAAGAAGAAAAAAAAAATACGAACATCATGTTTGTTTACCGACAAAAAAATTAATTGAATATGAAAATTTGAACATTTTGTTTCGATTATTAGAGAATTTTAGCAATAGAATTACCCGGTAATGTATTAACGGAAAGTACTTATTTGGGCATAAGGGTTTGAACATTAAATTTGAGCACACATACATAATTGAAAAAAAAGTAGAGAAAAAAAAAATTAAATAATATTTCTTTTTTAAATAATTAATTGATTTTTTTTTTGGGTGCCTAAGTGATGTGTTTAAAAGGTTGTGCCCAAACAAGTCTTTCTTTGCAATGGTTGAATATGACCAAATCTTATTTGTCGGTTACGTGACTAACTAAGAATTGCTCGCTACTAAAAGACACCTTGACACCAAACTCTCTCTATTAAAAATATACAAGTAGACAGCACACATATAGATAGTAAGGGCTTTCGGCATCAAAATTTTAAGTAAACAAAATGATTTAATTATAAATATATAATATGACAAATTTATTATTCATGTTCCCTTATTTTAGTTGGTCAAGATAAGACAACATATCCTTCTTGACCTAAATTTAAACCATGGAATCACCAAAATTTAATATTTTTTCTTTTATTTATAAATCTTGTGTAATTTTTATTTTAAAAGGTCTCGCTATAACAATTAAGGTTGGATCTATAAACATATTGGACGACCCGACACACCTATTCAACTCAACACTAAAAAAAACGCAGCATCTCAATTACAAACAAACCAACAAACAATGGAAAAGGACAAAACTATCCAGAATCATCGCAATCAAACTAATAAAATACATAAGCATCACTAAGGTCATTTCCATCAAATAATGAATCCCTTGAAAGCTGGTTACCAAACAAAACTCTCACACCATAGTACTAATAGCAGTATAATTCATTATACTTCTATGAAGTATTTTGATGTGAGATTTCTATCGTGTAAGACTAAGACCCTGATTATTTGTTGAAAAAGCATATAGTGAAATGATCATGTGCATAATCTTATGATTGACATGATCTTAGAGAGTTTTTGTCCTCATCTATAATTCCTTGGTTTATATGTTGTTGTAATATCCCTATTGCGGTATTTTTTTTTTAGATGTTGAATTAGATACTTGGGTAGTATCTCCAAACATATTTATAGGTCTAAAATAATTTTTTTTAGTGAGACCTTTTCAAATAAAAAGAGTTATAAAAGACTTCTAAATAAAAAAATATCAAATTTTGATGAGTTCAAGGTTTGAATTTAGGTTAAAGGGAATATGTTGTCCTTATCTTGACCAACAACACCAAGTGAATATCAATGGGTAATTTGTCACATTATATATTTATAATTAAATTGAATATTTTGACTTACAATTTGATACTTTAAAACCCAAACTTGGATCATGCCTACAAATGTGTTATCTGCTTGTCTTTCCTTTTGATAGGGAGAGTCTATTGTGAGGTGTCTTTTAGTAGCGTGTGTGGTGTTTTAACCTATATTGTTTGAGGTGTTTGGGCATAAGATTGTGTGAAAGTCTTATGCCCATGTTGGTCGATCTAGTCTATTTCTCATCCCCTATCTATCACGTACATATAAATGATTTAATTGTCTAGCTAGATTGTTGCTTCATGACAACAACAAAAAAACGAGGGAATATTTTAATGCCTGGTGTGTGACAATTTTTCACAACCTAAAATTTGAGGTTGCAATGAAGACGCCACCAAAATTTATTAAAATATGAAAAACAATGGAGAATCCCTTAAAAATGAAAATAAAACAGTCTTTGAAACCGAACTTTTGTTTCCGAAGTTGGTTATGTATAGGAAATGTATTAGCACCCTACAATATTTATCTTCACATTTTGATGTGTGGCGGTGGATTCCGGAACTAGCTGCGGGGTACACAGTTAATGGGGCGTACAAGTTACTTACTACGAGGCCTACTCCCACTGAATGTGTTCCTGAGGCTCTGTTATGGAGGAAGGATGTTCCCTTGAAGGTCACGGTGTTTACTTGCCGTCTTTTTCGATTCTGTTTGCCTACCAAAGCAAACTTGTATCATAGAGGCGTTATCTCTCCCGACGCTCAGGTGTGTGTCGCAGGTTGTGGTTACCAGGAAACAGAAAATCATCTATTTTTGTCGTGTCCCTTGTTTGGTCAGATGTGGCAACTGGTCCGAAATTGGCTTTGTGTTTACTCTGTAGATCATTATAGTATTGTTGATCATTTTTATCAGTTTGGTACCCTCTCTGGTGGCTCTAAGTCGAGGTGCTCCCTTATGCATATGTTTTGGTTTGCTACAATTTGGGTAATTTGGAAGGAAAGAAATGACAGGATATTTGGTGGTCAAGTGAATCACCCTTTGCAGCTTCTGGAAAAAATCAAATTACTATCATTTTGGTGGTTCAAAGCTAATGCTTTAGTTTTTCATTTTAGCTTTCATAATTGGTGCCATAACCCATTTGTTTGTGCGGGTTGTGGCCGATTCTTGATTTTTGTTGTTTGAATACACTTGTAATTTTGGCTTTCTTCTCTGGTACACTTTGGGCCTGGAGGATAGCTATTTGGTGTTATATATATCATTTTGATTTCTTCAAAAAAAAAAAATCACGTTATTGTTATATATATGCAAATAAAAATTTAATTTCTTCAAAAAAAGAAATCAATAGATAATGTATCTTAACTAATCTCAAATTTATCATTATTAACACTTTCTCAACTTTCAGAAAATAGTATATTCAATTTTCAAAATAATATTTCTTTTTATAATTATTTAACAAATGTCTATTGGCACTTGTTAACATCTATCTTTTTGAAATAATAATTTTTTTTATTAAGTAGTTTAATTGATAAAAATTCAGCTCCTAAATGAATAAGAGGGATGTTTGAAATTCAAATTCGAAATAAGGTCACAAACCATTAGATCAAATTCTAAATAAGAAAAAAATAAGCAAAAAATGAAAATTATTAAAAACTACCTAAACCTAGAAGCTTCTTAAATGATAAAACACAAATCGCAATAAAGAAGGTATGAGACGGCTTCAAGTGAAAACAAAAATTGAGAGAAAGTGAAATGAAGAGGTAACAATTGTCTTTGTTTTTTATTTCCTCTCCTTTAAGCATCTTCACTCTTATTTCTTTTCTATCTATTTATACTCAGAAATAAGGTTAAAGTGTGAGATAGATGTCAAAATTGTAAGGTTGACTGTTACATAGCTAAAGCACTACTGCAGTAAATAAATGTAGGACGAGGGAGTAGTTGAAAGTTGATAAACGAAAATGGTAAAAAGAAAAAAGTAAATGGGAAAGGAAGATTGGGTTGATGTAGAAGAAAGAATAGTTTGTTACTGTGTTGTACTGTTTTATTGTAATTTCTTATTCTTTTATTTCTTTGTAATTGAAATAGAGAATCACAAACAAGAGAAAAATTTTGATAGACACAATCGCAAATTAATATTGTTAAGCACACTCTCACATAAAATGAAAAAAATGTAAGAAAAAGTATTTAGTCTTATCAATTGACATTATTCAATTTATTTATTTTTTAATTTTTTTTATGGTTTTGTGTGTGCGCCCAAATATATTTATTTGGGCTTGTGTCCAATCAAGTATATCTCCGGAGACAATGACTCCTTCTCCTTTTTGCATTTTCAATTTTTTTTGTTGAAATATTGGAAACGTGACAATAGACATAGATGGAAATTTTGTGCTTCTGTTTAGTAATTGTATTTTTATATATGTTCCCTAAACATTTTCCTCAAGATATTGTATATTTATCAGGTTTTCTAGAAGACACTCTTTGAAAGTATCTTTTAGCAATTCACGCCTCAAGGTGTGGTTATCCACTTTTTAGTGATAAACTTGTTAAAAGACACCATAAAAATTAATTGATGTCTTTTAACAAGTGCTTGTAGGATAACTTGCTAAAAGACACTTTCATAAAGGGTGTCTTCTAACAAAACTCATATTTATCAAACAAAATAAAGTCATTTTTAAGAGTTCTAGATTTAATGAGGAAATTAAGAAAGGTGGAAAACTTATTTTTAAAGAAAAGGATTTATTTTTCGAACAAAATTAGGGTACTATGTACAATTTATATATTCATGTGTTGTAATTTTATTTAAAATCAATCATCCAAGTTGATATTTCCCAATCATTTGAGGCTTTGATCCAAATGCATTTGGATGAGATGTTAAAAAACATCTTCTACCTTAACCAAATATCTTGCGTTTGATGATACTTAATCCTCACAAACAAACAAAAAAACCATTTAAGGCCTTAACAAATGGGCACAATAGTGGTCGTTGATCCAATATGACTTTAAACTCCAACCTTATATGTTAATCATATGATCACGATTACACATTTTGACAAACATATTTTAAGTTTGTTAACTAAACGTCAAACTAGACCTTTAAAACTGTGAGAAGGCATTGCAGTTTATACCTCGTTTTTGAAAGAGAATGAAACAAAAATGGAATATCTAATACCAATTACATTTGCTTCTCCTTGAATTTATGTAACAAAAGAGGGAGTCGTTATTTGAGTTTGACTAAGGCAAGAAATTATCATATGACTCGTAAATGTCACAAGGGTCAACAGCGAGCTAGTTTTGTCATTGACATTGCTTACTCATTATATGAGTTTACTCTTTTTCATCCAAGAGGATATTCATGAAACTTAAAAGCATTTTATGTGACCTAGGACTCTAATGTAATGAGCACACAATTAGAAATGGCACTTCTTAGAGTTATTATACTTTAAAACCATTGTTGGTTTGAACAGCATAAACAATGTGAGCAAGTCAACCCCTAAAGTGCCACAAGGAACTAGAGTCAAAATGGGAGGGTCCTGCATCTATGTTCATAGATGAATATGAATTTAACACTGTGAATAAGTCAACCCCTAAAGTGTCATAAGGAAACTAGAGTCAAAATGGGAGGGTCCTGCCCCTGGATTAACAAAGACAAATGTTGATGCAAGCTACTTCACAAATGGTTTTACTATATAGTTGATGAATGATATTGAACAATATTGATATAGGTGTTATGCATACTGCAACCACCAAAACTTGAAAGCAGAGCCAGCCCTCGGCAAGTGCATCAAGGCTCTTACCACATGCCTCAAATTTAAAGGGTCCTCAAAGAAAAAAAAGGATGAAAAAAAAACTTGTACCTACGGACAAAATTCATCACTAAATTTCATTTTTTTATGTAAAAGTCAAGAATTCAACTATTTTACTGTTAATTATACATTATCCATAGGTAAATGCCTATTTGTCTGTATGTAAAAGTCATGTTTAAACCATTGCTCGTATATTTAACTAGAACGTAAATGTGTGTCACTCTAAGTGGTGTTGAATTTTTTTTTCAATACTATTTAAGTTAAAATTGTCAAGATTATAACGAACCCTCCGGATTGTCGGAGACGGCCTGCTTGAAAGGACCAAATCTCTTTCCCACTCTTGCGGAGGCATTGAGGCTTCGGTGGTGCTTACCATATGCTTAAGAGCAGCACGTGGAAAATTTAAGAGTTTAATGTGATTATGAATGTGAGGTTAATTGTCTCTAGCTATTAAGTTATACCAAGTAAATTAGTTGAGATAGATAATGTTATTGAACTGCTTAGTTAATTATAAAGCACTATGTTTATTAGTATTATAAGGGAAAAATGTTGTTGTGATGTGCCTTAAGGATAGTAGATTGTTATTTCGATAATAATCAACTCCAGGTGAATATAAAAGATTGATAGAATGAATGGAAATTAATTTTTTTTGCTTTTTCCATTCAACAATACTATGGCTTTATAGAGCCTTCATTTTCCTAACTTAGTGAATTTTATTAAATGTGTACAATGATCATTCATTTTCTAGTAATATTAGAAGATTCTAGAATTCTATGACAACAGTCTAATGAACTTCATCAACAGCTGAAAATACGAGGGAACTCTTCTAGATATATCTATTTTTTAGGAAAAATCCTTCTAGCCATTTTGCAATTTTTCTCACCTTTTTCCTTGAGAATTTTTTAACCACCCTCCACATGTGATTCGGATTATGAAATCCGAAATGTAGTAGGATGCATGAGAATTGTTTGGAGGGTGGGAAAAGAAAATCTTCTTTTTGAATTGGGCTTTCTTCAGTTTTTAGCCCAGTTATCTTGTTTGGGTCTCCTAATGCTTGTAGCCCATATCTATAAATCATGCTCTAGTTAGTGTGGCAAGGAATGTAGGAAATGCAGCTTAGTTTACTTCTCTTCTTGACCAAGTTTTCCTTTCTAATTTAATGATCTTAACTCTTAAGTATAATGAAACTAGATTTGCTGTAGAAAAAAAGGGAAAATATGAACCTGGTATCATTCATGTCCACGTGTGCTACATGTTCCATTGAAATTTAAATTTGTTAGGAACGGTAAACAAACTGAAGTTCAGTAGAATCGAGTTCCTCCCTCGTAGATAAAAAAAAAATCTTTTTTTAAGTTTATTAAATATTTAATGTATCTGCTTTACAATGTAGATTAAATACATTAATTTTTTAATGAACTTAAAAAAATCTTATTGATCAGACCGAAAGGAGTATCTTGTAATGTATGTTAACCCTCTCTGTCCTCATTTATATTGGAAATTGTATCAATTTATTTCATAAATAATTTTAAAGTTTATTTATTTCTCAATAAATATTTGTTATTGGTGAAATCTTTAGTATGTGTCATTATCATAACCATTTTAATCATAATGTTATGAAACCTATACTAGTTACATATGACTTGATTGTACTCCACCAAAGAGCAGAACAATGCATTACATCCCATTGTTTACATCCCAACGTACATTTTTTAACAACCAAAGCTAAGTGTGGGTGGGTGTGTAACAAATATCCTATCTACAAATGGATAGAATTTTGATTTTGACTAGTTATACCCTTCTATAGTTAATCCAAATATTATTTCTCAAGGTATAATATCACAAAGCAATCATTGTGTCTATTTAAATGAAGTCCTCAATTAGTGATTTAACCGCTTCACCTAAGTACATGTTGGCTTTTGCCAAGGGACCTACGACCTTAACACAATAAAGAATAGGAAACAATAACGTTACAGGCTTTCTTCAATTGTTGAGCATGAAAAATATCAAATATAATGCAACTATTCAAGACCCACAAAGGCACAAACTCACCATGATCCACTTTATCATAGTCACTTATTCAGTCACCACCACTCACGGCTTCAATTATCATTTTTTTTCTTCATAAAACCTGCATCTTTTTCTGTTGACATGTCTCTCCAATTATTATCATCATTTTCTAATAAAATGTCTCTCCAAATACATATATTCGAAAAAAGATACCACACTTTCAATTAAACTTTAAAACATCTCTATTTTACATATATTCGAAAACTATATTTTGAAAGTGCAAATTCTATATGGTAGATTGTAATTTGAACGTTGCTATTGCAAATTCTATATAACAAATTGGTAATGGTTCTTCTTTTAATTTTTGGCTTGATAAATGATAAATAGTTGAAGGCCGCCTAGAGTGGATATTATTCATAGGCGCATTCTAACGTGAGCAAGTGCATCATACATCTATCTATACCTTATCAATCTCTACTCGCTCCTTTCTCCACCCCTTCTTCCCTATTTCTTTCTCTCCAAGTGTGGTTGTCAATGGATATTGAGTCTTCCTGAATTGAAATACTCTTCATTTGTTAAAAGTATATGGATAATGTAATATGGTAAGAGATGAATGCAAAAAAGTATGTAGTGGATCTTACCTCTAAGTGAGTCTCATTACTATTAATTAGGTTAGTTTCAGCCCCCTAACTTTTCCAAAGTTACGATTTTAGCCCCCTAAGAAAAAAAACTACAAAATCGCTCCCTAAGTTTTGCATTTGTGGTAATTTTGGCCCCCAAGGCCAATTTTGACTCGGTCTACGCTGAGGTGACACCCTAAGTGAGGTGCCACGTGTTATTTTTTTTTACCAAAAATTGACCTTGGGGGCCAAAACTGCTACAGTTGCAAAACTTAGGGGGCAGTTTTGTAGTTATTTTTTTAGGGGATCAAAATGGCAACTTCGTGAAAGTTAGGGGGCGAAAACTGCTATTAAGCCTATTAATTATTTTCAAATTTCTTTGTGTTTTATCTCTTCAAATTGAAGAAATTGTGAGACTAATAAATGGAGAAGATTTTGACTCGAGTCTCCCTCCTTCATCTTCCATTATTTGTTGCACTCAAATTTATCCATATTATTTTTCGGATGACGTTAACAAGTGCCTTAAGAACATTGTTTAAGAAACACATATAAAAATCATGACTACACAATTTTCTATGTAAAACTTAGTACTACTTTTGATTGTTTAAATAAGGAGAATGCTAGTCATTGCCCTTGTGGCATTGGATAAGGGGATAAAATAGAAATATAGTATTGGAAAATGGTGAAAAATGATAAATTTAACTCTTTAAAAGTCAAAATGTTGTTGAAACCAATGCAAACATGGTACTTTTAGCTTCCTTAACCATTGCCCTCAGGGCAATGGTTAACAAGACCCTTTAAATAATGCTCTAAAGACATTTTATCTCTTGCAAGTCTAGCTTTCCCTACAACTATGAATGTGGTGACTAGGTCTAGGGATGAGCTATGTTAGCATTTTTCTTATTTGTATTATTTAAAAAAGTTATTGTTATTTCCGAGTAAATTAAAATTACACACGTAATTATTTGTGTGGAGTATAATGTAACAAATAAACACAGCTTTAACCACTGCTTTTTGATTTGAATTTAAGCATTTTGAATCAAGTTGTAAATGCTAAATTAAACCATAAATGATATTATAGTTCGTTTTAATTTTAGAGTATTTTTTGGAATTTAATATGGAGAAATTACACTAACATATCCCTTGATGTTTCACCACATAACACACACCCCTTCCCCAATATTCAACTAAACACCTACCTCCCTTGGAGTTAACATCGTTAATTATGTGTTAATTTTGGATTTATACTTTTACCATCAGTCAATCTATACATATAGGGGAGAAGAATGAAAAATATACATGTGATAGTTGTTGGTTTAGGAGATCGGCGATGAGACGAAGTTACGAATGGAGAGCAACGCATGTGAAAGGTAAATATGGAGAGGTAATAAGTGAAATGGTAAAAGTAAATGAAGAAACACTACTACGAAATATACATTTAACATTGAGGGGATTTTTGTTTTCACATCAGCACGGAAAATATCTGAAGGGAAAGATACGCACTGTGAGTTTTTACATCAGTTGACATAAGGACATGAAGGGAATTCCTAATAGCATATAACATTTACATCAGTGCATAATTGAAATGAAGGGAAAAAATCATTTCCAACTGATGTAAAAAATCATTTCTGTAGTAGTGAAAATGTTGGTATATATAGGAGTGAAGTCATGAAAAGAGGACTATGATAAACAAATAATACAGTACGAGTGATGTGACAAGACTAAGTAATCACATCAGTCCCATAAATAATTAATTCTTTAAAGTTTAAATTGATGGGCATGATATGACTACTTAGTCTTGTCACATCACTCGTACAATATTATTTGTTTACCATAGTCCTCTTTCCACGACTTCCCTCTTATATATACCACCATTTTCTTCATTCACTTTTACCATTTCACTTGTTACCTCTATATTTACCTTTCTTTCATATGCATTACTTTTCGTTCATGGTTTCGTCTCATCACCGGTCTTCTGAACCAACAAACACGTAATTATTTGTGTGGGGTATAATGTAACGAACAAACACAACTTTAGTCACTACTTGTTAATTTGAATTTAGACATTTTGAATCAAGTTGTAAATGCTAAATTAAACCATATATGATATTATAGTTCTATCTAATTTTAAATTATTTTTTGGAATTTAATTTGGAAAAAATACACTAACCTCCCCGATGTTTCACTGCATAACAAAAACATCCTCTTGTTTTCAACTAAACACTTACCACCCTAGGGGTTAACACAGTTAATTATATGTTAATTTTGGATGTATACTTTTATGGCCTGGCAATTGTAACATGCAACTTTCCTTCTTCATTTACTGCTATTGTTGCCTTACTCTATCTTATATCTAATGGCTTTTCTTCTTCAGTGCAGGGTTTGCATGGACCATTGTAGTTGGCTTAGCTCAATACGTCTCAATTGATCACTCTTATGTTCGATTAATATTTGGAATTTGCAATAACAATTGGAGTCATTATATTCTTGTAGTTTTAGCTTCAACAATTATCAACACTCTATGAGTGATATGACTTTGTAGAAGTTTGTGTGATTCTAAAACAAAGTTGTCTCTGTTAGATTAGCTTATAGCTATAAGCTCACACGTGTCTATTTGGTAACAATTATTCTGTCATGATCTTATAACATTCTTTCATTAGATTCTAACATTATTTAATGTCTTAAACGGATTCTGTCAAAAAAAAAAAGTGTAAGCGGATCATTTATATATTAAGGATTAATTACACACTAATAGAAGATAAGTCGACAATAAACTACATTGTTGAGTCTTTTTAAACTATAAAATTAATCATTGTAAATACAATTTTCATAGACTTAGCAGATTATTACTTCAAACAATGTTGAACTTACGGTGTATAAGAGATATATTTTTTTTCTACCCTCATTAATTTTCTTAAGGACGAGTTAAATATTTAAGTAAAAAGAAAAACTACCGTCAAAATAACTTGATCATCATGAGACTTTTTTTGGGTACTGAATCATCATGAGACATGAATACTAATTAATCTTCTATAAAAAAAATGCTAATTAAAATAATTGTGATACTAATTATAAAAGGATTTGAAAACTAATAAGGAAGAGCACCATTATAGCACACAACTCAAAAATGACAATCAAATTGTGACGGATGGAGTAAGAGCATCCTTTTACCAATTACCAGTTTTTGCAATATTTTTATAAGAAAATATTAATAAGTGTCTTTATAACATTGTTTAAAAGATTGTCTAATTATTATAATATTAATCGTGAGCATCTCATCTCATATTTTTATCATGAGCATCTTTTTCTTTTATCAAAAGATGGAACGCTAAAAATAAGGAAAAGTAAATTAGTCGTTGTTTAGAAATATCCAAACTTTGATTCCTAATACCCCATAAATAGTTCGAACTGGATAGGAACAATAATCA
>Ga0228710_1002982_pt1 | contig 26937 bp, 9 predicted proteins | sample MedpolnodulmetaG_FD_177995 | JGI IMG/M metagenome (GOLD analysis project Ga0228710, IMG submission 177995) | Root nodule microbial communities from Medicago polymorpha collected in Santa Monica, California, United States - pink nodules | ecosystem: Host-associated > Plants > Roots > Nodule... | reverse complement strand
CGGATTTTGACTCGGTCAAGCTGACATGTCACTTTTTTTTTGCCACGGTGGATATTATTAAAATTAAAATGTTGCGAGCACTTATTATTGGAATTAAAATTAAAAGGTAAAATACATAAATGATGTGATATCTCACGTGAACCATTCCATTCCAAAATAGAAACCCAAATCGAATTGGGATTAGGGTTAACTCCTTACACCAAAACTCACTCTCATCTTAATTGATGCTTAAGCCAAAGCTAACTGAAGATGACAAAATGTTCTCCAAAGGGAAAATCGAAGGTGGAGCTTGCGAAGAAGACAGATGCAGGAAAGAAGAAGACGGATGTGAAGGTGAAGCTTGCGAAGAGTTCTGTGGATGTCAAGGTGAAGTTGCTGAGTGATGCGATGCAGGAAAGTAATGGAGGGAAGAGCATAGAGGATGATGGAACAACGCAGAATGAAGGAGAGAACATGGGTACAGTGAAGATGCCTGACAAATTTATGTATTTTCCTTTTAATTTTAATTCCAATAATGAGTGCTGGCAACATTTTAATTTTAATAATATCCACCGCGGCAAAAAAAAAACACGACGTCAGCTTTGACGGAGTCAAAATCAAGGGGGGCTATGGTTTTGCAAAAGAGCTGAAACTTGGGGGGCCAAATGTGCTATTTTGAAAATAGGGGGGCCAAAATCGCAAGTTTGTGAAACTTGGGTGGCCAAAAGTATAAATATTAATAAAAAAATTATATGAGCTAGTTCAAACTATAAATATTATTTATGTACTAATTTTAGAATAAGAACAAAGAATTTATGTACTATAAATGTAGATTTAGAAATAAGAGATAAGAATTGATTCCAACCCGCTCTTGTATGTTAGAAAGACTATTTGTTATTAGATCAGTGTTTGGTTGCACTCTGATTTTTTACATTATGTTATTCTTGTTTTTTTACATTATGTTAAAAAAAAATGTAATTTGTATAAATAATAAAAAGAATACAAATTGTTTATAATAAAAACATAAAATATATGAAATATACATTCTAAACAAAACCATTTGATATAGTTGAGAAAGTAGACAAACACATATCTATTGAAATGTTATTTTAACTAATATCTACTAAAATGGCGGTTCATTGTTTAATTAGAGCTTACATGAGACCTTTTAAAATGAGATGGATGACTAATAAAAGAGTACACTGAATTCACAAAGTATATTTAAACTTCAATACAAACAAATATGTATATGATTACCTTCCGAGTTGGTTAAAAGAGTAAAGAAGTAGGCCGATAAGCAAGAAAATTTGATCATCTCCTAATATATAATAGTTTGTATTTATCTACATCTATCTATACTAATTGTGATGATGTGACTATTTAGATAAGCTTCATCACCTCATTCTTTGTTGAAACCTTCATCATTCATCTCTTATGTCGTGACTATTTAGATAAGCTTCATCACCTCATTCTTTGTTGAAACCTTCATCTTTCGTCTCTTCGAAAAATCTCCAATTTAAACTCCAAGCAAAAGTGTAGCCACCTCTTTTCCTTTTCATCTCAAATAAAAATGATAACAGTTAGTCGAATTAAGTAATGTTTTGATTAAAACTAAACTATGTATTAACATAAGAGGTGGAATAGAAGCAAAATGAGAGCATCTTTGGTACAAATTGCATAAATTTTAATTCATTGAAGCAAATATAATGATTAAAGACATAAACTTACATGAGCCGCCATTTTTCACAGGTTTTCGGGCAGTAAGAACACAATAGAAGCAACAATAAGAGTGTATTAAGTCTTCTTCTCCTAATTCACATGGAAAAATAGCTATATCCATACTAAACAATAGAAATATAAGAAAGCAAGCTAGAAAAGTAGATGAACAAATGTTATGTCGAATCTCAAGTCAATGATAAAAATGTAGAGCTAAAATATTTGACCGATTTATGTAATAGTAGATTAACAAATGGTATGCGAATTCTCTAGTCAATGAGAAAGATGTAGAGAAAAGTATTTGACCAATCTATATAATAGATTAACTTAATCTCTATCTTAATTACTACATAAATCAATGAATAGCAAAGATATATGTGAGTAGTAAGAAAGATCACCGAAAGTCGTTTGGAGAAAGTGTTGATCAATGAAAACCAAATTTTATACTACCAACACTTAGTAGATGGATGCACAAAGAATATATATTGATTATGAATGTAACAATATATAGCACTTGATAAAACTATAACTGAAAATTAGAAAAAGAATAAAAGACTCTCATTAACCCCATGAGTGAGTGGTAGGATAGTTAACGAATAGAAAAGGAAAGATACGTTCAAAGGTTGGTGTGATAAATCACAATGATTATTATTAAATGGGTTAATATGTCTTTACCCCTGTGTAATTTGGGCGAGTTCCGGTTTACCCCTCTGTAAAAAAATTTGTTTAAATTCCAACCTTAAAAATGAAGATTCTCCAAAAAAAACATCCATGGCCCCATCTAATACACTCCAACTGCTGATGTAGCACGCCACTGTATAATTAATTTAATTTTTTTTTTTTTAAAACCTGCCATAAGTGTAATGGCTTTACACATCATTAAAAATCTTAAAAAATTTAAAAAAAACATGAAGAATAGAATTAAAGGTTTGTTATTCAACAGTATAACATGACTTATATACCGGTGTCAATCAATATCAATATCCATTGAATCTTGTTATTTGTCTAGATTATATCTTCAAAATTAAAAAAATTAGATAAATATATTTTTGAATTATTTTATAAATTTTTCTAAAATTTATATATACATTAATTTTTTCCAATTTTTCCAGAATTTTTTTAATTTCGAAAAAAATCCGATTTTTTTCTAGTTTTTTAAATTTTGAAAAAAAATTGAATGTTTTTTCTCATTTTTTTTTATTTTTGAAAATTAATTTTCAGCTTTTTTTCTTTTTTTATCTTTTTTAAAAATAATTTTAAATCAAAAATTAAATTAATTTTTTAAACCATTACACACATGTCAGATTAAAAAAATTAAAATTAAATTAATTATACAATGGCGGGCCACGTCAGCAACTGGAGTGTGTTAGATGGGGCCAGTGGTGTTTTTTGGAGAATCTTCATTTTTCAAGGTTGGAATCTAAATAATTTTTTTTATAGGGGGTAAATCGGAACTCGCCTAAATTACAGGGGGAAAGACATATTAACCCTTATTAAATTAATATTAGTCTTAATTGTTGCATTTATAAAAATAATAGTATCTTGATCACTATTATTTTATTTTTTTGTTTGAGGGGAGTATTTTGATCACTATTATAATTTTAAAACCTATTGTTCATGTGGAGAAAATATGAAACCTATTGTTTTTTACTTGATAGGGAAGTATGTATATACTGTAACATTTTTTTGGTAACTAAATTTAATTACTAATTTATTTGAGCACTATCTATTTTAATTTATTTAACTTATAAGTGCAATGATTTTTATTGGATTGGACTATGAAGGGTTGTTCAATAAAGCACTACTAAAATTTAAAATATAAATATAGTGGGTGTGTTTAATTAGAGATGAAATTAAGAGATTGAGAGATGATATGAAGTTTTTCTAGAGTGCGACATCTTCACAAAGTTTGCATGAGAACAGCTCAAGTTTCTTTTACAAATAGATAGATAGATAGATAGATATAGATCCTAATTAGGGATGGCAAAAAAATCTGCACCCGTGGATATCCGCGGATAACATCCGCCACGGACACGGAGCGGATACCTCAATGGATATCCACGGATAAAATAAATGGATATTTTAACTACCCGCTAATTAATGGATACGGATGCGGATTTAATGGTATCGGCACCCACATATATCCATACCCGCTATTAAACTGATTGAATTACATAAACATCCTTAATGCCTTTAACTTCTTATACAAAAGGTGAAAGTGAAAGTGATTGAGATCGTTGAAGCTAGAAGTTGTTTTTGTTGATGATGAACTTTGTTTTATGTTTTGTTTAATCAAAGAATTTTATTTTTATTAAATATAATGAACTTTATTTATGTTTTTATTGAGTCAAGGATCTTTGTTGCTGTTATAATGTATGGATATTATGTTTTTCCAAAAAAAAAAAATGCATGTGATGAACTTTTGGTTTTAAATTTTAGCTAAAAAATAAACACTTTTTTTCTTATAAATGTTATTCATAGATATCTGTATAAATCTGTGGATACCTCAAAATCCGTGGATTATTTGCTAAACGGATATCCGCGCGGATATGGATAATAGTATCCTAACTTTAATCCTTATTGTTTTTTTTAGCTTCCAGCTTATGAAACGCGTTGTGGAAGTCTCTTTCAAAGGCATCACATCAAATCTTTTTCAAATGCTTATTATATTCTTGTTTTCATTTATTTCCAATTCCTTCCTGCTATTTCTAAAAAACAACGTAGTTTTTCCCTCTTTTTATGCTACATTGGTTTACATTGACATCGTAATTGTCATATATTAATCTTTCATTAACTTATGTTATGATTTCTAACTAAATGACTAAATCGTGAATCTTTTAAAAAAGAAAAAGGACCAAAACATGTTAAAAATAAGATAAATTACCAAAAGAGGTCTGAAAATGAAGCAAAAAGCGTGCAATTTGTAACAAAAAGAGCGTTGAAAAGGAAGCGAAAAGAGTGCACAATACAATACTTAAACTACTCCCAAACCATCCAAAATCCAAACCATGACATTTTGTTCCATTCTTGAACTTAAGTTGGTCGATTCTGTTAGGGCAACATGACAACCATGGCTGCATCGACTAGGCGAGAGCGGGCAGTTGGGCAATAGCAGGTTAGAAAGGGCATGTGTGATGGATTTGGATTGTCTTAGGTATGACAAAGCCTGAACCTATCCAAAAATAAAAAGGATTTCAATTTTCCATTACTACTACAATAATGAAGAAATAATCGAAGCATAAATTTGAATATTTCCCTTCAAATGGTTGTTCTGTCCTCGCCTAGAAAAAGCTTAAAATCAAAGCACATGAAAATGACATGAATTTGCAACAAAAAAAATCAAATTATGGGCTCAACTCAAAACAATAGATTTCCATTGATTTTCAAATAATCGGAAGCTTATGTGATCTATCGCACATGGTGTTGCTGACATTTCATGGTGGTGGGAGCTTCTATGATGGCTGTGATAAAATAGTATGGAAGCAAAATTTGTCGGATGATGGATTCCATACAAAGCATCCATCGTATGATTGTGCGGCAATATAAATACGGTTTAAACATGTGGTTTACTACGAACCACCTGTAGAGATAATCTAACCTAGCACCAGCCTTTAGTTCATGTTAACCACATCACAGTTTGTTGAGTTTTATTCAACACAAATACATATTTCATCGCTCAACCCCTTGAGTGAATGGCATAACTTTTGTGCCTTGGATAGTGCAAATAGCACTACTCATGTATAGATTGTTTAACATAATATAGACTCTGAATCCATCATAAATCCAATGACTTTATAGTATGCTCTCAATATATACAACCTATCTGTTTTTAATGGCTCATGACTAAAGAAATGGTACGACCATAAATTAAATGACCAAAACCATCACTGTCTGAGTGTTTGCCATAAATTATGAGCCAAGTACTTGCAATTGCATGCTAGTAACCTACAAACATAAGTTTAATGTTAAAATGATATGCCAGAATATAATATAAATAGAATCCCCAAAACACGATTGTGTTGTGTCAGTCTTGGGGAAATTGTATCAGAGAATGAGCTAACTCATGAAATTCCCTCCACCAATGTTTGTAGCTCCCTGTGATGAAACTTGTCCCTGAGAAACCATTTGTGAACGCCCAGGACCTTGAACATAGGTTTGACCCATTCCAGCACCAACCATTTGTTGCTGCTGAGGAAGCTGTTGATGTTGCAGTTGCTGTAACTGTGGAAGCTGTTGCTGCTGTTGCTGCAGCTGGGAAAGCTGCTGTTGTTGAAGTTGAGGGAGTTGCTGCTGCTGTTGCTGGAGTTGTGGAATCTGCTGTTGAATCTGGGAAAGCTGCTGATTCTGTTGCAGCTGTGGAAGTTGTTGCTGCTGTTGTTGCAGCTGTTGCTGCAATTGTGGAAGATGCTGCTGTTGCGATTGCATCTGCTGGTGTTGTTGCATTTGTTGCTGTTGCATCTGTTGCTGCTGCTGATGCTGCTGACTGGATAATTGTGGCTTAAATACAACCATGTCCTGCTTGCATTCAAGGTTTCAAGTTAATAAACCAAGGTGTAACACATCACAGATTAAAAACAGACATTGAAAATTCAACAGCTATAAGTTACCCCAGGAAAAAGCATCCCGATCAAGCGGCAGGCTTTGTCTGACACAGATAGTAGCAACGTCTGTGATGGCAATTGAATAACTGCACACTGAAATAAAAAAATATATTCATGACCACACTTGTAAAAAAATGAAATAAATGATTCACAGCCAGTGTATAAACAAGTAACACAGCTGTAACCTGACTGTCACCAAAGAAAGTAACTATTGTTGAGTATCATGGAATTATAATTCTATCGGTCACAAGATTATTAATTCAGAGCTAACAAGAATTGAGTAGTTGAGGTTAGATATTCCCAGTATTACACCTCAATTCCATAATTCCGGGGAGGAATATTGGGGAAGATATCAAGGAAGAATTCAGGAAAGACGTTGATATTCCAACTAAGAAAACAACCACAAATATAAGAAAGGGACTATGTTGCATACGAAACCGGTACTAGGTACAAGATACAAGATTTTTTGAAAAATTAAGGTACGGTTACGTTAATAGTATACAAAGACATGTAATTCATAAGAACAAAATTTAACAAAAAAAATATATAAAAAAGCCTTCCATAATTTACTAAAATATATAAAAAAGCCTTCCATAATTTACTATATCTCAAATCAAAATAGAGTTAGGAAATATATATATATATATATATATAATCAAGTAAGTTAGGACAAAAGTAATAATATATTTACATAACGGTAGTCTTATAAACAAGGTTGTCAAAATCGAGATCTTGCATCAAATCAAAAGGGGATAGCAAGATCGTAAAACATAAGATCACAACCAAGATCGAAGGATTCAACTCAACTAATTTTGTAGGATCGAAAGGAGACAGCAAGGTCGTAAAACATGAAATCACAACCAAGATCAAAGGATCCTACCAAAACAAAAATAATACTAAATATATATTATATAGTGCATAAACTACTCAAAGTTTCAAATCTTAAACAGACAAATCACAAATCTAAACATAAAACAACCTAGTCACAACTTAAACATAAACGACTCAAAGCCAAGATTGTTAGAACCGTATGGAATCGCACAATTTCACGTCGACTTCATGTTTTCATGCGATTTCGTGGAGATTTTACTCAACTCGGGATTCTATTCACAATCCGAATCGGTAGGGGTGAATGAAATCGTAAAATCGTGTATTTTCGGGATTCTGACAACAATGCTTATAAATGTTAATGAGTAATGCTAGCAACACTAATTTTAACGCACACTCACTCTCTTATTGGGTGAAATACATGTGGGTCACACCACTTTGGGAGTATGGCCCACATAAAGTGGTGGGACCATGTGTATTTCACCCAATAAGAGTGTTAGAAAGTGTGTGACAATGATTGTTGCTAGTGAAAAATAGGAGCATAATATACAATATAATAAAAAAAAGTACCCACGAGTACCGGGTTCGGGTGCGACAAGCATTCTGGAGTGCCCATGCATAAAGAACCCACGAGTACAAGGGGCTTTAAATGAAAAGAAAACAAAATTAGAAACTCATAAAGAACCTACCAGCTTCTTTTCCTGCAGCTGACCAAGAAAACCATGCGGGTTCATTGCCCGAAATACTAGGAAATCTGCCTTTCCTACATATTGCCTAGTCACAACATATACAATTAGCACAACTACAGAACAAAGTTCTAGGAACAATATACACCTAAAGACACCAATATATATTAAAATAATACAAATTGAAATAAAAACGTACTTGTTATTCATGTGATCCTGAGATATAAGCCGAACTATTTGCATTACAGGAGGCCAGTTCGCTGCAAGTCTGTGATCAACAAAAGTATCACGTATATTAGTAAAATGAAGAATTAAGAAAATGATATAAATTTTCGGATGATATGATTTGGTCATAAGGAAGTCAAATTCAGAAAAATCCAATACAATCAGTCATTCCAAAGAAATTAGAGGAAGCAATGTTAAGAGTGAAATTTTCTATTTTGCTGAATCAAGGTAATTTATAATGCTATTATAAAACTGAAAATTTTAGCAGTGAATTTTTTAAACTAATTTTTATTGCGGATGAATTTTAGTTCTGAATTTGGATTATATGAAAATATTCTAAGGTGAACATTAAATGCAAATGTCATTAAATAAAACAAATGATGTCGTACTAATAAGCAATTTAGGTCAATGTTATCAATGGCGGAAAGCCAAAAACCCAACATACGGCCGACATATGGCGCCGCCATATCTGAATATGACACCTCCATGGCTGATATTTGACAACACTGTTAGGTTTAATGATTTCAATGAAGAGTAGGGCACTCCAGAAGTCTTATCATGGCGGATTCAATTGTAGCCATTATTTGTGTGCATTTAACACCATCAGTCATCCGACAATCCACCATATAAACATGCCATTGTGGCCTATGACACAACATGCGGGTATAATAGGTGTTGCAGCCTATAGAGATGGACACAAAACCTGCCATGCTATAACGCTGTGGCGACACTGAACACCACTAAAACATTTCCAGGCATATTATTTTACTTTTCCAACTGAATTGATTTGTCACAGACAGAATTGCAAGAAATGACAAACCACGGAAATATTATCACTTCCATTTACAGGCTATACATAATACCCTTACACAGAAAGCAAGGATTTTGTTGTGCCCCGGACGAGAGTAGAAGTAATAACAAACTCAAACGGAAAACAAACTATTCTCTTGAAAAAACAAACAGGTTTTATTTTATAACCAAACAAAAATAGGCTATCCTACACATAGAATCTCTTCAAAAAACAAACTATTTTTGAACAATAGGAAAATCACTATTTCAAGCTTAAGTTTAATCAAATAGACTCTTGGTGATAAATTACTGAGATTCCTTTGTAGGTTCATATAGGGGTTTGAAGTTTATTTTCTTCATTGTAGTTTCTTTTGGAAGATAACTTGTCCTCTATTGTATTTCCCCTTATGAATTTTTTTTATTTATATATAAAAAATATCTAGGCATAAATTATTTATCAATCAATGTTAATCAGAACTAAGAAAGTATTCCCAAGAAAACCATTTAACGAAATACTACTTTCCTTATGTATATCACAGCATAGATTATTTCACTCTAATTTAATGACAAAAATCAACCCAACATCAAATACTACTTTCCTTATTCATAACAATATCACAGCATAAACTCTTTTGACTCTATACTTTAGAGACCAAAACAACCCAACATCAAATACTACTACTAATAACTTTGCAACAATATTATAAACTTCAAATACAATATAATATAGTCTTTTGGGAATAGATAATACAATTTCCGAAACTTACGTCTCACTTGCAGAAGAACTCCTGTAACCCTGCCACAGAGAAATAATGAATCTGGATTATACGTCAAAAAACTAGACAGTTTCCACAAAATTGCAATTGTTAAGAATGAGATGCAAAGGGGATACAGGGAAATGGTAGCAGGCTGGAAAAATGAAAAAGCAGAACTGAGATAGATTAAAACAAGTAAAAAGTATATATATTTTTTCATCTCGCAGTTGGGAACATACTTCGAGTTTGGTGATAAATACTGGCTGTCCTTGTCTTTGTCCTGATAAGCTTCCCTGCATGAATTTCAATTATTGAACATATAGAACTGATGCACGAGCAAGCTATAAGTAAATCCAATAAATTGCCACCACTCTAGAACCACCAGTTCACATTACAAATAAGATATACAACACAACATATATATGATTATTTCAGTGCAGTGTTTTATGATTTAGAAAGAACATTTCAACGAGATATCAGAACATCTCTAAGTTATAATGTAAGAGGTTGTACTTACAGTTTTTTTCTAAATACATATTAAGGCACATTTAAAGCAAACATGATCAGCAGTTAACTAGTTATCTTCCCTGAGCCATTCACTCTTCAAGTCTTAACAAAGTATCACAACATTGCATTTAAAAGAGTTTCACATTCAAGAACAAATACAAAGTTCATAGTCAATTTTATGCGAACAGCTTCTGCAAACGCTGATCAAAATCAATCATCTGGGGTTTGCTAGCAGATTTCATCACAAAAACCTCAAATGTTTTTTTTTAAGCTAAATTAGCCCCAAAATTGGCATTGGGGAGAATCGAGCCTGAGACCTTGAGGAGGAGCACACTCCCAGGTCCCAAGCCAAATACCACCAGGCCAACCCAAGTGGCTTACAAAAACCTCAATGTTGCGCTAGCTCATTGAAACTCATAACAAAATGTATGATCCGGCTTCAGAGAGTGTGCTGAGTTAACGAAGTATTATGTGTATAGTAGACTTTCCTTATACATGGTAAGTGCTAAAAGAAAAGAAATAAGCAAAGCATATTGTTGTGAGTAGTACCATATCTATTATAAATGACATAGCAATATATACATATTGCTGTCATTTATGATAGATATAGCATCTAGAAAGGTAGATATGCGTAGCATAAAGTCCAAAGTCCTGAACATCCAATATACTCCCAGAAAACTATGTGGAAAGGCAATATTCAAACAAGTGATCCCAGGCCCAAATGCTGCTCTAGGGAAACCATAATATAAACAGAAATATACACAACAAATAAGAAATTGCAATAAGTGAAATGAGTCCAATTTTTAGCAAAAAGATTGCCTATCAAATTAAATTTTACCCAATAGCTTAGTTGGTTAAATAAATAAATTAAATTAAATTAATATTGATGAAAAGAAAGGAGCAGTGATACTCTGCGGATCTCATTATACAAATATCATAATTTAAGCTTTACAAGATATAAGAGAAATACCGCTTGATTAATCTTATTATATCAAATAAAAATTATTGAAAAGCTACTAAGATTATCTATTGGAGCTAATTGCTAAAACAAAATGATTTTCTAATGGAAGAACTATGTAGCCATTTCAAAAAGAAAAGAAAAAAATGCATACTAAAAGTCTAAGACAAACTGAAATTCATAAGGGACTTTTAGACAGTGCTGTAAAATCAGAGTGAGAGATAAACTTTAATCTAGGTTTAAGAAGATAGTGGACATACCTCCCAAACCCTTATATATTTGGATTGTGAAGTAGCTGTCTGTTGTGACAAAGGCATATTAGCAGCAGCTGCATTATTCACAAGAGGTTGCATGCCTGATTGTACCTGTTGAGGCATTCCTGGAGTAGGAATCATTGCTCCAGTTCCAGAAGAGACACCTGATTGACCAAGGCCATTCATTACATTTTGGTTCATGTTAACTCCGCCTTGCACCATTTGGGCCCCTGAAAGGTTTCCTGGGTTCATAGTGGGAACCTGTTGTCCCATACTAACAGCTCCTTGGAGATTTGCTATTGGTTGTGAAATCCCAGTATTTGGACTTGAAGACAAGTTAGAAGTGGCTGATGTTAATGAAGCAAGACCTGAGTTTTGTCCAACCTGTGCAGAAGCAGTAAGAGATCCAGAACTAGTTATTACTGACGGTCCAGATGAAAATACATTTTGACCTGTAGGCCCAGAAGATGTCGCCCCATTGGATATCATGTTTGACATGTGCATGGTAACAGGAGTCTGGCCCATTGATTGAAGTCCCATGGAAGTTCCGCCGCTTAAAGCAGCAGAGTTCATTACCTGCCGTACTTGTGAGAGATTATTCAAAATGTTTACATTCGCTTGAGCTGGATTCACAGAACGTATAGGTTGCAACGTTGACACAATAGGCTTTGTATCCATTGCACTTTCATTACTTGTCATAATATCTTGAGCAACAGAGGATGGAGAAGATGTCTGTAAGCTTGGAACTCCTACACCAGTACTAGTAGCACGTGGAACTGATGGATTATGTGGAAAAGCTGGTCCAGATGTTACAGGCACTTGCTCCTGAAGAATTATCATATAAATCCAGTATCATTTGTATAATTGAATCATAAAGACTTCCATGAAGTGCATAGTTTATATGAAAGTTAAAGCGCTTCTCTAGAAATAATTTACCACTTTTACAGTAGCAGGAGTCACATTCCCAGCAGGTATTGGTTGCCGGTTCGGAATCGATCCATTCACTAAAAAACAACAGAAAACTGGTTAACTATAATACCTTTTCAACAAGAATGTCAAAAGAATAAATAAGCCACTTAGAAAAATTGCTGACCAACCAAGCATGACAAACTAGAACTCTAAAACAATTACTTGTCCATGCATTTTCTTACTATCAACCTTTTCAGTGCGATATCCATAATTACTAAAGAGTAAGTCCTATTATTTTTTCCTTTTAAAAGTATAGCAATGTAAAAAGACTTTCAATCAAGATCATTGTGTTTTACAAAATTGACTGCCACGACATATATTTAACATGATACAAGATACAAGAATAGGAGAAATGTATCAAAGTACATAAATTCTCAACAAAATAAGACCAGCCCTACATATTTCTCCCCTTCTATTACAATATTTTTTTTTTTATGTTAGCTTGCTGTTATTTCAGATCTCTGATCAACTGAGTTTGATAGGAACAAACACTATGCTAAACTGAAACTGTTGGAAATAGAAATAATGACAAAACCAGAGGACAAACCACCTGTACAAGATGAATAAAATGGTAAAATAATTCACAATGGATGGAGATGAATCTCCTTGCAAAAGGACGAAAGTAGATGATATTCTCAAGAAGAAGAGCACCCTCTATGAGATGGGAATCACCCAATACTTAACCCCCAAATTAGTACTTCACTCTCATCATATCCCTCACTTCAGTTATCCCTTCATTACAAAACCCAATATTCTAGTCCTACTTGTTCCTGCATTCAGTTATCCCTTGTGATTATCGAGTGACTATTTTCACTATTTCCCAGCTCACCCTCCTAACAACTGTGAGTCCGACATGCTCCACCCATGCACTTGCTCAACAGGTATGAGGTGGGTCCGCATATGTAGGAAGGCTTAAGATTTCGAAATGCACAACAAAAGTGACTCCTTGTTAGTGTATGATATGTGTTGGTCCCACCCCCACTCACCAATGTAAACTATAACCTCACAAGTTGTTCATGTAGAAAATCTCTCCCATGACTCAGGATTTCTTGATAGAGTGACCCTACGCAGCTAACTCTCTCTTTCTAAGCAAGAGCTTTCCCTGACTTAGTCTTCTTGACAGGAATGAGAGAAAAGGTCAGTCCTTCTACAAACAATTCTTTCTGCCCGAGCTAGTATCCTCAATTTTCAGTTCCATCCTTATAGGATTCAGTGGTTGCAAAACCGTAAACATAATCTGATAAATATTTAACCTTACACTCCCAAAAAATAAGTCTTCTGAACAAAATTCCAGCTATAAGTGCTACAGAGTTGGTGTTCAAAATTATGCAAAAGAAAACACACAAGAAATATAAATAAAGCATGCAAACTTAATTTTTGAATCACATGCCCTTTACTTAATATTTGTCTCAGATAAGGGATGTAGACACTGCATGCATAAATAACCTGATGGCAATGAAGATGGGGGTGCCCCCGTAACTGGTGTGGCAGATACAGCGTCTGCTTTTACAGGACTTTGATTTGAAGGCATGTTAGTTCCAGATCGACTCAAGGCACCGCGGGCTTCCCTAAAACCTTCTGATATTAAAATAAGGAAATGAGTGGTCTTAGCATCAACCGGTGGATCAGCAGCTCTATTATTTCGTTTTCCCTACAGTGCCAAAAGAATGTTACTAATATCATGAATATTATTCAATAGCAGAAAGAAAAAAAAGTTGCTTTTTCTAATAATATCCTTATAATATTTACTTTTGAAAATATTAGGATATATTTTGTATCTCGAAAATATTATGTCCTGCTTGCTTTGTAAGACATTTTCTATTTTCATTTTCTAAAGTAAGTGTTAACTATAACTTGCTAATAAGATGTGAGATTCCTGAAGTGAATCATTGTGATGCAGAGAAGATAAAATGCTAGCTCGGAATGAATTATTTTTGGAAATAATGAGAACAATTCTTTTGCATTTTCATTGTTGCAAAAATATGCACACAATTGTTCATTTCAATCCTCTATTATCACTTTGTAGCAATATAATTAATACAAATTTTAGAAAATGAAAATAGAAAATGTTTTCATAAAGTAAACGGGGTTTAGTGCGTATGTTTAAGCAAATACAAAACTATTCCAGAAAATGTGAGCTTCGGAGTGTACCATTCTCATGTTTTGTACAGGTAAAAAAACATTCCCTGGTATTATTAATTCCCAGGAATCCAATTTACCAGTATCTTTCCAACTGTCTAATTTCTATTCCAATGAAGTGTGGGAATCTTTCAAAATAAACAAATAAATACAGATTATAATTTTCGTATAAGAGTGATAGGTCATCCTTACCGCATTGTAGATGGCTTTAACTTTGGGAAGTTGTTTTGGGCAGACGACCGATAGAGAAATATTAAACTGTATACAGAGTATGACATTCCATTAACAAGAAGTGAACAGATTTAGAATCTTACAGCATCGAAGACAGAGTGCCACACAAATAAAATAAATAAAACAAAGTACCTGTGGAAACGCTTTAGCAACAGCTTCAGCATCATATAACTGGTTCACTTGGTTTGAGTCAATTGATTCAGTCTTCTCTAGGCTCTGCAGTTGCGGAACATATACCGGTGTCTGCAATGGGTAAGGATTACTGGCTGCCACAAGGATACAGTGCATGTTCATATCCACATTTTGCTGATTTGGGCCTCCACTTTGAGAAGGGGGGAACATCTAACCATTCCAGCATTGAGTTTGAGCATTAAAATCCATCTTACAGCCAAAATATGAACATAAAATTTTCCAAAAAACAAGTTTGAATTATATGGAATAATTTATTAAAGGGCATCGATACTGAAATTGCTAAAGATTTATACTGAAATTGCTAAAGATTTTACGCTTCAAAAAATACACCCAGGCTATCAAAAGATGATGTAAATAAGTGTAAGGTTTACACCATTGTGTCCAATACTTCGTATTATATTTTGGTGTCTTTGATCATTCAAAAAAATGTGTACGGAGATTTGGGTTTTAAGCTTTAGGAGTCCTGTATTCCTATATATAGAGGTTAGTCTTTAGTCTTTAGTATCAATGATATTTCAGCATAATTACATCTCTTCTTATTCTTACCCTTTTATCTAAAACCCATAACTTCAACAACTACACAATTGGGTTTTAAAGGTTATAGACAGGTCTTTGGCTAGGATTACAAGGACGCCTTTTCACCACATTTACATGGACAAAAACATATTTTATATTTAATAACCACACTTTTAAACATAATAGCCACAGGGACGACAAAAATGAAATTTGTGAACATTTCAACTCAGATTGTTAGCTCAAATCATATCCAATTGAGCCATTATGAACCAAAAGACTGATTTAGCTCCAAAACTATGACCATTAGCTCTGATTTCACACATAATTTAGCTTAAATACATACAACCCATAGTAGTCAATCTCGGATAGCGGTGCGTAACGGCCGACCCCAAAAGTGGGATAGCGTATAGCGGTTTGACAAATAGCGGTCACCGATATTTGATTATTTTTTGAACAAATTAGATGAATAATGGTATAAAGTATAAACAAACTTATATATTTCTAAAAAAAACTATATTTAATATAAAATTAAATATAACACTCAAATCTTATGCGACATTCATAAAACAAAACACCAAAAAACAAAAGATAGAGGAACAAATAAAAAAAAATCATAAAAACAAGAGAAACCATAAAACAAAAGAAGACAGAGGAGGAGAAAAAAACAGAGAAACCATACAACAGAGTCAATTTGGTTTTGAGAATCCCCAAAATGCCCTAAAATCAATTTAGAAGTATGGAAACCATACAAAATGTTTTAAAAATAGGGTCAATTTGAAAATTTTCAACTAAAATCAAATAGCGGTTGAAGCGGCCGCTATTTGCTCCACTCCGCTATGCCGCTATAGCAGCTGAAGTGGCCGCTTTCTCATTCCGCACCGCTACGACGATTAGCGAAGCAGTTCGTTGCCGCTACGCTACGTGCAGCCACTATAGTATTGACTACTATAACCACCATTTAGGTTTAAACAACACGGCAATATAAAAAACTGCTAACATTTGAGATTATATCCACTTCAAGTAAATCAAATATAGGAAAAATTCTGCAAATCACAACTATTACTATAACCCATAAATCATCTTATATCTCATATGTAAACTAGTATTTCATCTGTTACATGAGAAGATTTTGATCAAAATAAATAAAGCCACAACATCATATTAAACAAGGAAAACCGCCCATATTACATGTGCACGTGCACAAACACGCATATAATGAGGTCTAAAAGGAAATATTATGAAGGAATCCGGATCAACGTATATGGTATGAAAATTGAAAGAATTAACAGGAAACTATATAGAGCACGCATACCATCAGAGCTTCAGCAATCCCTTCAGCAATAGCCGCGTCATTAAAACCACCACCAGAAAATGGTATAGATGCTAGCCACTGTAAGAAAACATCTGGGTCTCTTGTCCAGCCAGTACGTTGCACGAGGATACCTGCATCCAGTGATGCCAAGATAAGTAAAAATACTCAGTAGATTGTCAATTGCACATAAATTTGTCAGTGCAGAAGGTGTTGGGCAGATTTCAAGAATTCTAAAAGTCCAAGAGATTATGCAGTGGAAAGTAAAATTATAATACCACAACTTCCACAACTCAAAGACCCACTTGCTAGTGTAAAAGAACATAGACAGAATTCAAGTAGTAAAATTTATCTATTTTATAGTTTAACATCCCACGCCCAGGCATGTGTGCCCAAACTATGGATATTTTATAGGTACAAACAAGTTTAATCAGTTTCCTTCTTTACCGATATCTAACAGTTTATTTTTTAATGATTTGTTATTGGATATTATACCAAGTAAAACCTCTGTCACCTTAAACAAAATTATTTTAAATCTAAATTAGAGAAAAATTAAATTATATAGCAGGTAGCAGAAAGAAGTTGATTTATTTTGAATTTAAATTAGAGAAAAATTATATAATGTAACAGTTTACTTAAATATGGGAACTGGGTATAAATTTAAAATAAATCAGCTAATACAAGTAGCAGCAAGAAGTTGATTCTGAAGCTATGCAAAAATTATGGTATGAACAGCTTTCACAAAGCAGAAAATATGAAAATTAGCAAAACTGTACCAGAATAACACCCATGAGTATTATAGGTGACTAGGGAAAACTCGACGTTGGAACCAGAAGGCTTCTGCAAAAGAAAGGGGAAAAAATCAATAGATCAATCACAAGACCTTCATTACACAAGACAACAAGAAAAACACATTTTACTAGTATGGTTCTAACAAATGCATATCTGAACATTTACCAAATGATTCCCTACGGGACATTCACCAAAAAAGACTAAAAGCAAAACCCTGAGCTGCAGATCATATGGTATCAGAAAAAAAGCAAAAAAGACCTAAATATAATGCATAAAACCTAGGCAATGAAGAGACCACAACAAGTTGATGTTTTCTAGTGGTAGAATATGAGTTTGTATGTTTAATAATAGCTTAGATGTACATGCTATTGTGCTAGAATTTTCCAATAGTTAGTTCAGTTGGTTAGAATTTGTTATATTAAAGCTGTCAACTATTACAGAACAACAACTGCAGCTTCACTCTGTATTACAACTTCTCATGGTGGTTGCTTTGTTGGCTGCATATCCTGCCAGTACCAAATCTGCTATCGATTTGTTCATGAAGGTGGTGGCATTGGAGTGTTGAGTTACCGAGAGAAAAAGGGTATATCAGGAATGTGGTGGCATTTGATTAGTATCTTCTATTATGACGTGGAATAATTTATGTGGGTGAGCATAAAGAGGGCTTCAGACAGCTAGAGTGGTCTTTCCGTTTTAGTTGCACTACCGAGACAAAAGTTATATTTTTCTGAAAAGAGGGCTTCGGACAGCTAGAGTGGTCTTTCCGTTTTAGTTGCACTACCGAGACAAAAGCTATATTTTTCTGAAAAGAGGACTTCGGACAGCTAGAGTGGTCTTTCCGTTTTAGTTGCACTACCGAGACAAAAGCTATATTTTTCTGAAGAGCAATAGACTTAGGAGTTAGGACCTTGGTAGCATTTTCCTTTTCTAGTAAATTAGTTTATGCTAGTATCTCTATTATTCTAACATGTCTGGTCCAACCGACAAGATCATCAAAGCAAATGATATTTACCCAGCACTAATGTAACAGGAAAACATACATGCCAGCATATAAAACGAATGAAATGAACATATTATCAAGCTTAGCCAACGGCTTCTATAAATCATCACTAGACAATACCAACTTAAGCTACTGAATAGTGGATTGCGCCTTGTTCAGGTAAGATTAAAGATAACAAATAACAATCAATTGCTTGGAGTGTAGCGAGGCTATGAATTCACTTGTATAGTTGTTCTTCAACATTTCTGATCCACCGCCATACCATGTGTTGTAAGGATGAAAAATGCAGCATTAGCTTTGGATAAATAGACTTCCATAACAAGCTATTTATGTTGTCAAGCCATTAGGAAAGACAATATATTTATCCAAAGCCAATGAAAATAACTAACATATACTCACTACATATGATATAAGACTAATCAAAAGTGTTCAAGTGACACATTAAATACTAATATTTTCTTTCATTTTTTTCAAAGACTGAAATTTTCACCGAAGTGAAAATGTATACCTGCCCAGTCGACTCGTTCCCACCAAGGCACCTGTAAGAATACTAAAGTAGGTTAAAAACATGTGGATCATAGGATCTGTGGTGATATACAGCCATTAAAATAGACTGAAGTATGCATACGTAGATGTATATACGGCATATCTAGTGAGAATAGTGTTTTTATGTGTGAGAGGAACTCATATTACCCATTGGAAATCTAGATTTTACGCGTGACCGGTAAGAGGAATCTAGATTTTCCAAAATGTTATGCTTAGAAGTATGGGAATAATAAATGTGTTCGATAAGACACGACTAGTTAACTTTTTCATTTCCAATAAGTCATTTCATTTAGGAAAAAGTTATTTGGAATTTTCGACGAATTCCATATCCTCTGAGCTGGATTCATTTCTTTTCCGCATTAGCGGTAAGAGAATCTCTTTACGCCAAAATGTTACCTATACTGCCAAATAGTATCTTACAGGTAAGAAGCATTTGGATCTGGCATAAAATATCGTACCGACTCATGTGATACGAATCATAAAACACAACAAACTTTGAGGCTGCTAGTACACAGAGCTGGCTGAATCAAAATGAGAAGAGATACATCTATATTGATTTCAACCGAGTGTCAAACGACATTGCTCACATGGATTTAGATCCTCTAAAATGAGAAAACCAATGATTGCCATTCTAATAAACTCATGATCTGTTAAGATATACATGCAATATCTATCTTTGATCTGTTAATTACTGGTTAATATTACTTGGTTTACACTCTAATGTGAATTACTCACTTAGAGGAGTCAGATCCCGCTTACATGTTTGACTAATGTCAGCAATTAGTTTAAACGTCGAACCCAACATGTTTAAATATAGTCTAATAAACCAAACCTAACAACAATCAACACAATTTAATAAACAGAATCAACAGGTTTCTACAAGAACAAGAACAGAACTTCATCTTCATTTCATAATCATAATCATAATCAATAACAATCAAAACACAATTCAGTTACAGCACCAAAATCAAAAACATAATCTCCAAGACAAAAAATTGAAAAAGTAAACCCTAATTTTGATTGAAAAAATGAATAGAAAAACAAACCTGACGATTTTTTCAAGATAATCCATTTGAAGAGTATCCCAATAAGGTCCCATAGCTGCAGTGGTTTCAACAACAACGATAAGCTGTTTCTCCGCCATAGTGTTTATTTGAAACAATAACGAAAAAACCAAAACAAAGAAGAAGAGAGCACACAGAATATTAAGGTATTGGGTTTTATATAACAAAAAACAGCTTTGGTTTTGGTTTTGGTTTGGTTTATATGGGAAATTGAAAAGAAAAAAGAAATTGTATTATTATTATTACAAAGATGGAAAAAAATTGAGTGAAAAATGATACAATGAAGGTTGGTTTGAACGGTGGGAATTGCTTTCTTTGTTTTTTTCTGTTACTTTTTTGTGATGACTGTGGCCAAAGGCAGCGGAGTGGCCACCACGGGCAACGTTTGGTTTGTTTGGGGAAGAAATTCTGACAACGAACACTTCAGATGGACAACAACGCAAAATGTGCTCGTTAGTATTAAACTAAGAGAAATGAGATTAAAAAGGTCCTCATAAAAATTGTCCTTAATATTATAGAGATATCATTAATTAAAGTAAATGATTTGTTTTTTTGACAAAATTAAAGTAAATGATAAAATATTTAGACAAAGTCAAAAAATACAATTATGATAATCATGAAAAATATAGAAGAAGATCGCTTTCCCTAAAAAAAAAATAGAAGAAGACCGCTTTAAAAAAAATATAGAAAAAGACAAAAAAAAATATTTAAATGTGATGCTAAGGGATCTCTCCGGACTTAACAAAAGATCATATTCGAATTCAATTTTAAAAATGAAATGATGTTCAATTTTATTTAGAGAGGGTTTTGTGACTCAATGTAGTTTTATCGACTCGAAAGATTAATCTATGTAAAGTCAATTAAACTATGTAGATGATGCTTAGTTAACAAAAATAAAAGATACAATTAAAAAGAACGAATAGACGTCTAGAAGTCCTAACTCAACTGACAAATGCCAAAATTGCAAGACCGGACGTCGTGACCCGGGTTCGAACACGGAATCTCACAGTTGTGTGTGAGTTTAATTTCAGTAAATTACCACTTCATCTAAGAAAAGAAAAAAAAAGAAAAAAAAGAACGGATAGACTAATCCTTCCACTAGTATATAAAGTTAATTTGAAAAATTAATAATTTATAGCATCGTATAAGTATAAGGTCAACTTTAAAGTTAAATATAAGTATAAATATATGGGTATATCAAATTTTAAAACTAACTATTTTTTAATTGAAAGTTTTTAACCTCAAAACAAATATATTTTCCTAAATATTTTTCTGTTACAATATAATATATATTTTTAATTTAAATTCAAGAATAATATTAAATATAAATATGACAAAATGCAATAGAAAAAAGGGGATAGTTCCGCTAATAAATTAATATTTAAATATGTTATTTGAATTAACCATTTTTGTCGATCCAGAAAAATCTGATTGGGAGAGAAGAATCTCTCTTGTGTGTCCAATAGGTTCAATAAAAAAATATCAAAAGTTATTTTAATAGAATGTTATAAGCCCATAAAATAATATCATTATCAACTAATCCTAATTTGTCATACTACTAAAGGGTATGAGCTATAAAAAGGGTCGGAATTTTAGAGAAGTTTCAAGATTTGAACATAAATTTGAATTCTTCAACTGAAAGGTGCAATGCAAAATGATCAATGTTGAAAATGGATTTATGAATGAGATGTGGGTCCTTTAGAAGACTTATGATGTAATTTAGGAGAAAAGAAAGTTAGTTGAAATTGGAAAGGCACCTAAGTTCAAAGTAATACCAGACAACATCTTACGATGCAGTCAACATATTTGTGTTCCTAATAATGCAAAATTGAGAATGATTATCTTACATGATGACCAGAACTCCTAAACATCGTAAGAGATCGGAGAACCTGGAGAGGCGACGTAATCATGATGAAAGCAAGGAAAAGACACCTATGATCAGCAAGGATTGTGTGTGCTACAAATTTCGGTAACATACTCCATTCCATGATGTTATCCGATAAAGATTACAATGGGATAGATAAACATCAAGATGACCTTATAGTCATCTCAGTGATCATGGAAAACTGCAACGTCTGGAGGAGCTTGATAGATCAATGCGTTCAATCGACATCCGCTTTGGAGATGCTTACAATAGGTTAGGATTACTTGAGAAAGACTTAAAGTCACATTGTGGCGTCCTAATAAGATTTCCAAATGATAGCGCAGAGGTTATAAGTTACTTTGACATTATCATGACTTTCAAAAGTGGTGTAAGTTCTAAATCCTTTTAGACAAAGTTAACAGTATTGGAAGCAACTTCGGCTTACAACCTCACCATAGGAAGTTACATACTTAATGTTTTTGGAGATACAATGTCAACCCCACGCTTTGTACTAAAACTTTGTCAAGAAATTGGTAATGTTGCTACCATACATGCAGATCAGCAAGTAGCTCGGCAATGTTATGTCAATAGTCTTAAGAAGCAGCATAAGAACACATTAAATAGTGGAGAACCAAGATTTGGGTTCCACATAAAGGGGAAGTGGTGTACCAACCAAATTCTAACACTCAACATAGTATATGATTCAATAAAGTAAGAGGTTTATCAGAGAGAGTTGTGTACTATTGATAAGTGCCAAAATACAATTATTTTCACTGGCATTTATCAACTTGTTTTGCAAGTTATCAAGTATAAACCCCCCCAATTATATGTAAATATAGTTATTATTATAAAAATAGTCTATAAATCGATTACTTTCTATTCCTACACCATTTTGTAGGTTTTTTACGTGATTACACTAAGACGGAAGAATGTGATGCAAGTACACTAGTTGGGAGCTAAGCTAGAGTAACTCAAAGGCATTTAGGCATAGCTTGATTCGCTAGGAAAACAACAGTTTGCTTAGCAAACTAAGGTGATTTCAGAAAAGGATATATGGCTTGACCCTCTATTGAAGAAAGCTTGATTCACTAGGCGAACATCACTTTCGCCCAGTGAGCGTACATTTGTAGAAACATTATAATTTTTAGGATATTACTTGTAACTTAACATGCTTTAGAGAGAGAATCGAGATAGGAAGACTAGGGTTCCACCATTGGAGGGCTAGGGAGCTTGGAAGCAAGCTTGTTGATGTATATCCTTCATCTATCAACCTTTCTTTATTAGTTATGCTCACCATGGATAACTAAACTTGCTTTTATGCTGGGATTAGATGTAAATAGCTAGTATTTTAATGTATTTGTCTTGATCTTGATGGTTTATATGATCTATGTATTCAATATAACCTTTGGTTTAAATATATTTTTAATGCTTTTGTCGACTAGCATTCTGCAAACGTTCTTTTAATTTAGTAAGTGTAAGAAATTAACTTGACATCTAATAGATATGGTTTAAACCATGCATAGATTATAATAACTAAAAAAGTTAGATTTACATTCATGAATACTTATAGGTCATCTGTCATTGAATCAATCGGCTATTTTGCCATTAGGCATCAGAAGTCGATTAATATATTGGAACTCACGTCGTTAACTAGATACGGAGACGTATACTAAGGAATATGTGGAGTTATATTCGAAGCATAGAAAATACGCAATCTGTTAAGAGGAAACATTATATGAGAAGTTATCTAAGTCTAACCCCAAAACAACTTTCTTTAACTTGTCTTAACTTACTCATGATCCTGCTATCTAACCAATTTTATAAACATTAATTTAGAATTTATGTGAATTTAAGAAAGATTGAAACTAAGCGTGGTCAGTGTGGTTTGGTACAAATTATTTTTGATAAAATCAGCATAATACTTATTGTTGTGTGAGGATAGGTAAGATCCTCATTATAATCGTTTACATAGGATGCGAGTCCTTTTATAAGTAATGATTAAGGCTACTCATAAAGATCTTATCGAGACTATTACATGAATCACGATGTGATCATGGGTCTGATTTGTGGATTGGTGTGTGAAGTGTACCATCTGGTGTTTGATAGTTAGGGCATGATAGGCGGAGCCAAAGATCAAGGCCATAGTGTGTTGTAACAGCCTAAATTTAATTTTGAAATACATGATATGATATACTAGTTTTGAAATATATCAGTAGTGGATATGAAAATAAGTTATTCACCCTCCCCCCTCTAAATTTTGTGTTTAATTGTTGTATAGACCAACAACTTCAACACATATTAGCATATCCAATTGTTCTTTCATTCTTTATTATCAACAAAATTTTGCATAGGCATTGTTCAAAACTCATTTTGGTTCAATAGATTCGATCTTGATTTGGACGATAATAGTTTCTTACAATTCCTTTAGGAATATACTACATACAAAATTATTGAAGATAGATGATAAAAAAATGACAGACCACACCATTCATCTACTGTCCTAATAAACTAAACAAACAAAAAATCCTTTGCTTCAACGATTAGTGTTGGGAAATAATTTAAATAACATTACTCGTACAATTCACAAGAGATTAGTTTCATTATTGTCATTATACCATGAGGCATGCTATCCACACAAATTGTTATGCTCTATGCACACAAGTGAACAAATAACGATTTCCACACACATTGTATTGGATCATTTCTTTATTACACCTCATCCATTGTGGGAAAAATCATTTGCTTCTCCGTCCTGTTTTATGAACCACAACCAAAGATGGCAAGTTCTTCTCTTGAGGTACATTACAAAGTTTCCTTTGTTCTAACTTTTTGGTATCTATACTTCTTTACTCATTGTTTCTACTATTGCCATGCTTATACTTTTACGCTTTACCATTTCTTAGTTTTTAAGAATGTATAGAACTTGTAATCACCATTAGCATTTGTTTTGTAGATTTTACAACATAAATTCTATTTTTTGTAAATTAGCTACCTTTGCATGTCATGATCTAATATAGATCAAATCTAATATGAATTTATAATTAAGATATAATAAATTTGTATAACCAAACTACGATACTGTTATAATTTAGAAAAGCAAACACTATCATTTTGAGAGATTGACTTTTGAATAATACTATATATAACAACATTGTAAATTTTGTTGAAGAAATATGTTATTCAAGAAGATATATAATTTTAATTAATAATATACCAACTTAAGTAATAGAATTTTTTTATATATATAATATGAATTTTTATATAATTCTTTGTTTTGGTGTGATTTTCCTAGAAACTTTGAAAGGTCAAGGAAAACTTCAAGAAGTAGAATTTTCTAAACAATTATTTGGGCAGAAGAGGTAATAATTATCAAGGAAAACTTCAAGAAGTGGAATTTTCAAAATAGTTATTTGGCCACAAGAGGTAGTAACAAGTGTGCATATTTTTTATTTTAATTCTTTCTAATTATCATCTTATTCTTTTTATTTTATTTTATAAATAACTATCTTTGTGTCTTAGTAATATTTTGATTAATTTTTCCTATATGTTAATTTGTTATGGTGTGATAATTTATAGGTATTTGTTTGACTTAAAAGTAATATAAAATGTTATTATTTTAGTTATTCATTTTTTTTTATAGAAAATGATAGTAGTTTAGTATGTGTATTTTAGAGACTAAGTTATTCGTCATGGATGAGTAGAACGAGTGATTGGTATTTCTTTTAAAACTTGAATTGACAGAAAAGTAGACTTGAAACAAACTACTTCCTACACCTCCTTTTTTATACTCCATACTTGAATTGGTCCAAACTCAGTCTCCCTTCCTTGGGTTGTTCGTAGCCCAACACTTGAACAATCATTAGTCTTATTTCACAGTCCTCTTAAGGACTGTTAAATCATCTTCTTCACGAGCGAACCACATGATTGTAGCCATCATTCAAAACTCCATCTATCTTTTCTCTGTCATCAATTTCTCCCTCAAAGTCATGATGAAGGACGAAACATTAGCTTCCCACTCGAAATTATTCACTGAATTCAATTTTGTTATCAATTTCATTGATCGTGGCTCCATTTTGACATGTTTATTGTCTCTTGTGAAATTAAATTGACTAAATCCTAACACCATGTTCGCCGTTTGGTAAAACAGACACCATTATTAGATTCCTCGCGTTGAAACCTTCAAGATGCAATACTTGTTTGCATTTTTCGACATAGTTCGGACCGTCGATGCTTTGTCGCGTCGGTGAGACTTTTTTCGGTCATTCTTTTTATCTCATTTTGACATTATTTTGTTCATAAATTTCTGTTTTGAGTTATTTAATACTAATTTCTGTTTTGAGTTATTTAATACTAATTTCGTACTTGCGCGTAATATACTGATGAGGTGTACGGTTTTACCGAAGTAGTAAAAAGAGAGTATCGTTCCAGCAGGAAGTTGTTCAATTTGATTGACTTTTAAGAGATGATTAGAAGATAGTTTGATTATAAAGATCGAGTTTTTAAAGGTTTTAAAATAATAATAATAAAAATAACGAATCCTTCACAAACAAACCCTAAACCATGACTTTATATTCAACCTACTTTCTAAAGACAAGTTTCTCTTTAGCATGTCAAAGCCTCTCTCGAGGTGCAGTGAGTGTGTTCCTCTAACAATCAAGCATATTCTCATGGTTGATTGTTATTAGAATCCTTGAAGAACGAAACTTTATATGTCTCAAGGTTTGCTAGACTATTATCATGTTTTGCAATCCTTGTCTAAATTCACTTGTTCCAATATCAAAGCTCCGCTCTCTCTTTATGAATTGATATTTGAGATGATGAATTAACAAATACTAACCCTCCGCTCTCGCTTTATGAGTTTGGCATTTGTTAATTCATTATAAAAACGGCGAATTAGATTAGAAAGTAGATTTATATAAAATTAGGGTTTATGGTTTGGTTTGATTAGGATTACGTCATTAGACTTATCCAACAATCCCAAGACAAGAAAGAGTCTACTCACTAACGATCCTTGTAG